>Ga0209223_10000015_pt1 | contig 215493 bp, 199 predicted proteins | sample COG_06_FD_184750 | JGI IMG/M metagenome (GOLD analysis project Ga0209223, IMG submission 184750) | Pelagic Microbial community sample from North Sea - COGITO 998_met_06 (SPAdes) (version 2) | ecosystem: Environmental > Aquatic > Marine > Neritic zone/Coastal water | place: Helgoland, sampling... | reverse complement strand
TAATTGTCAGAGTTCCATATTTCAGTAAATGAAGTGTTTGCTAATGTGCCCATACTATGCTTAGCGTCTTTATCAAAACAACAAGGAATAACTTTTCCGTCCCATGTAATCACCGCTCCTGACCACATTCTCCAACAGTGGTCATCAAGAGGGTTTTTAATTTCCCATTTTCCTGCAGAACCTTTTCTATAGCGCGAATATTTGTCAATACTTGGAATAAGCTCATTCCCGTTTTCGAAGTCGTAGATCTGTGCAGTTTTAAACTTTACTTCATTCACCCCCAATTCTTTGCCTAACTTTTTCACTTCATCAACCTGATGCTCGTTTGGCTTCACAACAAGGAACTGGAATATAATGTGTGGAGTCTTTGATTTAAGCTCTTTCTTCCATTTTACTACATTTTTAGTCCCTTCTATCACTTTTTCTAGGCTTCCCTCTTTACGATAGCTTTCGTAGGTTGCTTGCTCTGTGCCGTCAATTGAAATAATAAGTCTATCTAGACCTGATTCAACTGTTCCTTTAGCTCTGATGTCATCTAAAAAGTGAGCATTAGTACTTGTGGCGGTATAGATTCCAGCACTGTCGGCTTGCTTCACCATCTCAAAAAATTGTGGATGTAAATAGGGTTCTCCTTGAAAATAGAAGTTGATATATGTGCAATGGTCTTTTACTTCATTCAGTGTTTTGTCGAGTAACTCAAGACTTAGTTTTCCGGTTGGTCTTGTAAAGCTTCTCAAACCGCTTGGACATTCTGGGCATCTTAAATTGCATGCTGTTGTCGGTTCAATAGATAAGCTGATAGGTTTCCCCCAATGTTGGGGACTTCCAAATATCCGACCCCGATAGTAACTTGCTAGGGTGAGTAGAGCGTTTAAGGCCTTTGAAAAATTCCAATGGCTTAGAAGTTGTCTTGTATCGGTTATGGTCATGAACGCCCAAAAATAATGCTTCAATGCGTTGTCGTTGGCTTGTGATTCACTTACCTTCGAAAACTTTCAAAATCCCCTATATATGTGGGCTAAAATCGCCCGGTTAATCATTCGTTACAGGATAGCAATTATCATTGCTTTACTGTGTTTTACTTCAGTTATGCTATATCAAGCAACTGGGGTTAGGCTCATGTATGGATTGCCACAAATGCTTCCAGAAGATTCTCAAACAATTATTGATTGGAGGAGTTTTCAGGATCAATTCAAAGAAGAGTCTACTGTTTTTGCAATCGGAATTGAGAAAGACCTTTTCCATGATGTCGATGTGTTTAATGAATGGTATAAGCTTGGAAGGAGCATTACCAAGGTAGAAGGTATAGATACCGTTCTTTCAATTGGTAGCGCATTCAATATTGTTAAGGATACTACGATCAAAAAATTCGTGATTGATCCATTGGTGAAGGGGCCAGTAAAGAATCAGGTTGAACTCGACCTTTTGCGCTCGCGCTATGAATCACTTCCATTTTATGAGGGATTGCTATATAATCCGGATAACAATTTCAGTCTCATGGCTATTTCCATGAGTAATGATCGATTTAATTCCACAGATAGAACAGAGTTCTTTGGTGAAGTGCTCGGAATGGTCGAATCTTTCGAACAAGAGAATAATGTGAAAATCCGATACTCAGGTATGCCTTATATCAGGGAGAATTTGAGCTCTCTGGTAAAGAAAGAATTGGGCACCTTGCTCTTGTTGACAGTGATCATTACCATCATCATTTTATTGGTTTTTTTCAGATCTATTAAGCCTGTTTTGATTTCAATGACAGTGGTTTGCTTGGGAGTGATATGGTCACTTGGCTTGCTAAACACGCTTGGGTTTGAAATCACAATTTTAACATCATTGATTTCTCCGTTGGTAATTGTAATTGGGATTCCCAATTGTATATACCTCATCAATAAATTTCATTCAGAACTAAACTTACATGGAAATCGTGCCAAGGCACTAACGCGAGTAGTATCTAGAATTGGCAGTGCTACTTTCATGACAAATGCTACAACGGCAACAGGCTTTTTAACGTTTGTGTTTACAGAAAGTATATTGTTGGTTGAGTTTGGAATTGTCGCGTTCTTTTCCATTATGTCGCTTTTTGTTCTTTCTATTTTGGTTATCACGATAACGTATAGTTTTTTACCCGTTCCCGAGGAGGATAGCAAAGCGCATGTGGAAAAACGCTGGGTGGTCAATCTGGTTTCTTTTTTCACCCGCCTGGTAAAAACAAGAAGACCACTGGTTTATACAGTGACCATCATGGTTGTTGTAACTTCTTTGTTTGGCATGATACAAATTCAGACCACAGGAAACATTGTCGATGATCTTCCAAAGAATCACAAGACCGTTGAGGATTTGCATTGGTTCGAACAGAATTTTGGTGGTGTTGTGCCATTTGAAATTAAGGTTGATGCTAAAAAACCAAAGCAGATTACGAAATCAAGTATCTTAAAGAATATTGAAGAGACTCAAGACTTGTTTAAAGATGATCCCTCCTTTTCAAAGAGTATCTCCATAGTCGATGCTTTGAAATTTATTAAGCAAGCTTTTTACAATGGTAACCCAGATCGATACGAGCTCATTACGAGCAGAGAAAAAGCCTTTTTTGGTGATTACGTGGATAATTCTTCAACCGATCAGAACTTGCTCACGGCTTATCTTGATTCTACCGAACAATATGCTAGAATTAGTTTGCAAGTAGCCGATATTGGAACTCTTGAAATGGACAGTTTACTTGCCTTTTATTCTCCAAAGATTGACGCAATATTCAATCCGAAACGAACTAAACAAGACTCTCTTATATCTATAGTAGAAAAGGGTGTTAATTCGGCTGTTTCAGATTCAATTGCACGATATATTTTGAAACGGAACGCCCCTGCAAAGCGCATCTTTAGTAATCTCTATTTGGAAGGCGACTCAACAGGGAAGGTTGATTTTGATTCTGTATTATTTGCGAACAATGAAAGATCTATTGGCCTGCTCCGGGAGGCTTTGGATGAAGCTTACATCGGAGTTTCAATTACTGGACCGAGTATTACGTTTTTAGAAGGAACTAACTATTTAGTGAAAAACCTTTTCGTTAGCCTTAGTCTAGCGATACTGATTGTCGCTCTTCTTATGGCTTTTGTATTCAGCTCATTGAGAATGATTGTAATTTCAGTTGTGACCAATCTTATTCCACTATTATTTACGGCCGCTGTCATGGGGTATTTTGGTATAAATATCAAGCCATCCACGATTCTTGTATTTAGCATAGCATTTGGTATTTCAGTAGATGATACGATTCATTATTTAGCGAAGTATAGACAAGAGTTGAGATTTACAAATAATGACATTGGTCTTTCGGTGCAGTTGGCGCTAAAAGAAACAGGTGTAAGTATGGTTTACACCTCCATTATTCTCTTTTTCGGATTTGGAGTATTTGCTTATTCTGATTTTGGAGGAACACAAGCGTTAGGAATTTTGGTTTCATTGACGCTGATGGTGGCAATGTTAGCCAACTTAATTTTATTGCCCTCATTCTTAATGTCTTTTGAGAAAGCCATGCTAACTCGATGGTTCAAAGAACCGTTTCTTACCCTTCTTGATGAAGAGGAGGATTTAGAATTGGATGACCTAGATTTTGATCAAGAAGAAAATCCCACATTATGAAAGGAATAATACTGGCCGGAGGAGCTGGAACGAGACTTCACCCTTTGACGCTTGCTATGAGCAAACAAATGCTCCCGATCTATGACAAGCCAATGATTTATTATCCATTATCGGTCCTTATGATGGCGGGTATTAAGGAGATATTAATTATTTCAACGCCACATGATTTGCCGAACTTTGAGCGTCTTTTGGGAGACGGTTCAGATCTGGGCTGTGCTTTTAGCTATCAAGTTCAGGAAGTTCCAAATGGCCTTGCTCAAGCCTTTGTATTAGGAAAGTCATTCATTGGTGATGATAATGTTGCACTGATCCTAGGGGATAATATTTTCTTTGGAAATGCTTTTCACAAACTAGTTCAATCTGCTGTGGATCCTTCGGGTGGTATTGTCTTTGCCTATCACGTTAATGACCCAGAGCGGTATGGTGTAGTGGAGTTTGATGAAAATCATAAGGCCCTATCTCTTGAAGAAAAACCTGAGAATCCAAAATCAAATTATGCCGTCCCTGGATTGTATTTCTATGATAATCGCGTAGTGAAGATTGCTGAAGAATTGGAGCCAAGTGCACGCGGAGAATATGAGATCACAGACGTTAACAAGAAATATCTCGAGATGGGTGAACTTGAGGTTCGTTCTATGGGCAGGGGTTATGCTTGGCTTGATACTGGTACTTTTCCTTCATTGATGCAGGCGAGTCAATTTGTTCAAGTTATTGAAGAGAGGCAGGGCTTGAAAGTTGGTTGTATTGAAGAAGTCGCATTTCGAATGAATTTTATTACAGCGGATCAGCTCAAAAAACTTGCAACTCCATTATTGAAAAGCGGTTATGGCGAGTACCTAATGAAACTGATTAAAAAGTAGATGGATAGTTACCTTAATAAATTGCGTGTTGAAATAGAAGAACATTTAGGCTCTATAGATCTGCCTTCAGATCCAGCGAACCTCTACGAGCCGATTGAATATATGCTTTCTCTTGGAGGAAAACGCATAAGACCAATACTTACCCTTATTGGTTGCGAATTATTTGGGAAGCCTTATTCTAATGCAATGGATCAGGCCTTAGCTGTTGAGATTTTTCACAATTTCACATTGGTTCATGATGATATTATGGATAGCGCAGAAGTGAGAAGAAACCTTCCCACTGTGCATAAAAAATGGGATGTGAATATTGCCTTACTCAGTGGTGATGGTATGATTGTTATCGCTTATCAGCACTTATTCAAGGCGCAAAATGATAAACTGAAAAAATTGGCAGATGTCTTCTCCAAGACTGCATTAGAAGTATGTGAAGGACAGCAGTATGATATGGATTACGCTTCTTATGAGACTGTCTCTTTACCGAATTATTTGGAAATGATTCGTCTTAAGACTGCAGTGTTACTTGGCGGAGCAATGCAGCTTGGAGCTATAGTGGCTGATGCATCTGAAAAGCAGTTAGAGCAAGTTCAGCATTTTGCTGAAAGCATGGGTTTGGCGTTTCAAATTAAGGATGATTACTTAGATTCTTTTGGAGATCAGGATTCCTTTGGAAAGGAGATTGGTGGTGATATACGGGAAGGAAAAAGAACTTGGTTGACCCTTAAGGCTTTTGAATTACTCGGAGATGATAATCAACGTCTTCTAGACGCCTATTCAATTACCGATATATCTAAAAGAGTAGATGCAGTTATGGCAATTTATAATGAGTTAGATGTGAAAGGGTGCGCTGAAAAGGAAATAGCTAAATACTCTGATGATTCACTTAAGACTCTTGCCAATATTGAGGGTGAGGAAAATGTAAAATCTAAGCTTTCAGCTCTTGTTCATTATCTTATCGATCGCGAGAATTAATCATTGTAAATCTGCATAAGAGCAGAATTCAAGGTGGGGTAATCGAAATCAAATCCAGTAGATTGAATTTTTTTGGATGAAAGCTTGACGCCTTTCAACACTAAATCAGATTTCTCTCCAAAAACGAGTTTGATTAAAAACTCAGGCACATTTGGTAAAAGCAAAGGCTTCTCCATAACATCAGCTAATATTTGCATGAAGTCTTGGTTACTCACAATTTCCGGCCCAACGGCATTAAAAGCTCCGTTAAGATTATTTTTTAAGGCGTGAGCAAAAACTCTACTCACGTCTTGAACATGAATCCAAGCCATGGACTGGTATCCTTTTCCAAGACCAGCCGCAGCATAATATTTAACTGGCAGTGCGATTTGTTTCAAGGCACCTTGATCTTTGCCCAATACCAGACCAATTCTAATTTTTGAAACATTTTCAGCCACCGTTTTGAAATCATCAGCGGCATCTTCCCATTTTTTACAGACTTCAGCAAGAAAACCATTGCCACTTGGGCTATCTTCTTTAAATAATAAGTCGCTAATGGTTAGTGGATAATATCCAATTGCAGAAGCTGAAATGAAGTTTTTAAGGTTGATGTTGTTTTTGTTACAGCCATCGAGAAGCATTTTAGCGGTATCTACTCTGCTGTCAATTATTTCTTGTTTGCGGCTTGAGTTCCATGGTTTATCCGCAATGCCAGCGCCTGCTAAATGAATGATGTTCTCAACTCCTTCGAAGGCTCTAGCGTCAATTTGCTTTGTATCTAGATTCCATGAAAAGGTTGGCACACTCTCTTTTCCAGTAACAGAGCGACTTAAATGAGTCACTTCATATCCTTCTTTTAATAATAGCTCAGTCAGTGGAGCTCCTATCATTCCTGTTCCGCCTGTGATTAATACTTTCGTCATAGCCTATTTTCAAAATTGAAGAGTTGTGTCAGATAATAGTTTTTCATTAATTGCTTCTCAACAATTTGACATTCAAATGAATTCGAAGCAGTGGCGTATGGACACCTTCAATCAATTGTCAAAGGACTTTCAATTGTCAGGCGTCTCAATAGAATCAGTTTCTGAAGAGTTCGATCTAACAGAAATCATGCTTGCCATCAATGATTCAATTCAAAGTGTGAAAAGTAATAAACAGCAATGGGATAACCTCAATTATCGTATTGATCTTCCAACGAAGATTGATATTGACTGTCTAAGTATCGAAGAAGCGAGTCGTTTGTTTCTACTCAGGTGCTTTCAAAAAGTCTGGATAAGAAAACATTACTCAAATTCGATATCGAAAGATGATGTAAACGATATTGAAGAGCACTTAAAACCTTAGATTTGTTATCCCAATACTCGATTGATTCGATGGATAAATTTTCTTTTATAGGCAATGGCGATGTAAATGCTATTGAAGAGCTGTATAAGCAGTACAAGCAAGACCCTAAGTCAGTAGACAAGGGATGGACAAAGTTTTTTGAAGGCTTTGACTTTTTTCAATCCAATTATGGTGATCAAGCCGTTTCTGAAGGAACTTTAAAAGAGTTCAAGGTGATTGATTTAATCAATGCTTATCGCATTAGAGGTCACCTGTTCACTCAAACCAATCCAGTACGAGAGCGAAGGAAATATACGCCAACGCTGGATCTTGAAAACTTTGGATTATCGGATGGTGATCTGGATACTGTTTTCAACGCGGGAGTTGAAATAGGAATTGGGGCTTCAAAACTGAGAGACATAGTTACTTTTCTTCAGACAACATATTGTAACAGTATTGGAGTCGAGTACATGTACATACGAAGCGTTGAGAAATTGGCGTGGTTGAAAAAACGCATTGAGGCAGATAGAAACATGCCGAGTTTTTCAAAAGATGTCAAGCTAACTATACTCCGAAAATTGAATGAAGCTGTCGTGTTTGAGAGCTTCTTGCATAAGAAATTTGTAGGTCAGAAGCGTTTTTCACTAGAAGGAGGCGAAGCATTGATTCCAGCTTTAGATGTAGTTGCTGAGTATGGTGCAACGTTTGGAGTAGAAGAGATTGTCATTGGTATGACCCACAGAGGTCGATTGAATGTTTTGGCGAATATTCTGAAGAAAACCTATTCTGATATATTCAGTGAGTTTGAAGGGAAAGAATACGAGGACAATTTATTTGATGGTGATGTAAAGTATCACCTTGGTTATTCGTCAGAAATACTTTCTGAAATTGGAACTAAGCTGCAACTCACCCTTGCTCCAAACCCATCTCATCTTGAAGCTGTCGCGCCAGTGGTTCAAGGAATTGTTCGTTCAAAAATTGACAATTACTTGAAGGATGAGGGTAAAATTATTCCAATAATTATCCACGGAGATGCCTCAATTGCTGGTCAGGGAATTGTATATGAAGTTGTTCAGATGGCTCAGTTGGATGGTTATCGAACAGGAGGAAGTATTCACATCGTTATCAATAATCAAATTGGATTCACGACAAACTATCTAGACGCTAGATCTAGCACATATTGTACTGATGTTGGAAAGGTTACCCTTTCCCCTGTATTCCACGTAAATGGTGATGATCCTGAGGCTGTTGTTCATGCAATGAAGATGGCTATCGATTTCAGACAGACATTTAAGCAGGATGTATTCATTGACCTTCTATGCTATAGAAAGTATGGACATAACGAAGGGGATGAACCTCGCTTTACTCAGCCAACTTTATACCAGGCGATAGCAAAGCATAAAAATCCAAAAGAGATTTATGCGCAACGTTTGATGGATGAAGGGAATTTAACCGCTGAAGAAGCGAAGGAAATTGAAACTAAATTCAATGCCCTTCTTCAAGGGAGATTGAGCGAAGCTAAAGAAACACGCACTGCTAAAATTTCTAACTTCCTAGAAGCGTCTTGGGAGGGAATTGTAACATCAAACAGTTCAGACTTCTTAAAGTCTCCAGATACCGGGTTTGATAAAAAGACACTCCATGAGTTGGCTGACAAGATGAATAATTTGCCAGCGGATAAACCTTTCTTCAAAAAGCTATTAAAGCTTATGGAGGATAGAAAAACCATGGTGAAGGAAGATCGACTTGATTGGGCGCTTGGAGAGTTATTGGCATACGCCAGTCTTTTGTATGAGGCGTATCCAGTTAGAGTAAGTGGTCAAGACGTGGAACGAGGTACGTTTTCTCATCGCCACGCAGTAGTTACTCTTGAGGATAGTAAAGAAGAGTACGTTCCATTGCAGCACCTTTCTTCAATGCAAGGCGATTTCAGTATTTATAACTCTCTTCTCTCGGAATATGGAGTTTTAGGATTTGAATATGGATATGCCATGTCAAACCCTTATTCCCTAGTAATTTGGGAAGCACAGTTTGGTGACTTTTTTAATGGAGCTCAAATCATTGTTGACCAATTTTTAACTGCTGCAGAAGATAAGTGGGCTTGCATGAACGGCCTAGTTATGCTCTTGCCTCATGGCTATGAAGGTCAAGGAGCTGAGCATTCAAGTGCTCGTCTTGAGCGCTTTTTGTCGCAATGCGCGGAGGATAATATACAAGTGGTGAATTGTACCACACCGGCCAATTTTTTCCATGTGCTTCGCAGGCAAGTTAAATGGCCTTTTAGAAAACCATTGATTGTTTTCACCCCAAAGAGCCTATTGCGCCATCCGAAATGTGTATCAACCATGGATGATCTGGCAAAAGGAAGATTTACGGAGGTGTATGATGACATATTGGTAAATAAGAAAAAAGTCAAAAAGGTAACAATGTGCACAGGTAAATTGTACTACGATTTGCTTGCTGCACGAGAAGATAATAAAAGAGAAGATGTTGCCTTAGTGCGCGTGGAGCAATTGTATCCTTTCCCGCAAAAGGCCATTGACGAAGTATTGGCGACTTTTGGCGATAACGTGGAATTGTTATGGGCTCAGGAAGAGCCTTCTAATATGGGTGCTTGGGATTTCTTGCAGCGCACATGGAAAGGAAAGAAGCTCGCTTGCGTAAGCAGACATGAGAGTGGAAGTCCAGCAAGTGGATCTATGAAGAGATTCCAACAAAGACAAAAGTTAATCATTGATACAGTATTCAACTAAGCATAAATAAGGACAGATAATGGCTGATATTATTGAAATGAAAATGCCCAGTCCGGGCGAGTCAATTACCGAAGTTGAAGTAGCTCAGCTGCTCGTTCAGAATGGAGATGTCGTAGAATTGGACCAGCCTATTGCTGAAATCGATAGTGACAAGGCTACGCTGGAATTGAATGCAGAAGCTGCTGGAAAAGTTGAATTCTTAGTTGAAGAAGGAGATACTGTGCTGATTGGTCAAGTGGTTTGTAAGATCGATACTTCCGTAAAGCCTGAGAAGAAGGCTGCATCCCCTGCAGCCGCTCCTAAAGAAGAAGCAAAAGCATCTAAGTCAGATACTCCAAAACCTCAAGCTGCAACCTCCAATTCTGATGCTAAAGCGACACCAGTTGCAAAAGCGATGATGAATGATAATGGAGTGAATGCAGGTAAACTAAAAGGAAGTGGAGAAGGTGGTAAGATATTAAAGCATGATGTAGAGCTATACCTTGCTGGCGGATTCGATACAGCAAACCAACTTTCGGGTTGGGGTGGAGTTCGAGACGAAAGAAGAGAAAAGATGAGTTCTCTTAGACGCAAGATTGCCGAGCGTTTAGTTTCTGTGAAAAATGAAACGGCCATGCTCACAACCTTTAATGAGGTTGATATGAGCTACGTAATGGATCTGCGCAAGAAATATAAGGAAGCTTTCAAAGAAAAGCATGGTGTAAACCTTGGCTTTATGTCATTCTTTACAAAAGCTGTTACTGAGGCATTGAGGCTTTATCCCGCTGTTAATGGATACATCGATGGTCAAGAAATGGTTTTCCATGATTATGCTGATATAGGAATTGCGGTGAGCTCACCAAAGGGTTTGATGGTTCCTGTTCTTAGAAATGCGGAGCAAATGTCTTTGGCCGAAATTGAAGGCGGTATAAAAGCCCTCGCCTTAAAAGCACGTGATGGTAAATTGAGCATGGATGAAATGACCGGAGGAACATTTACCATTACAAATGGTGGAGTTTTCGGATCGATGTTGAGTACACCAATTATCAATCCCCCTCAAAGTGCAATTTTGGGAATGCACAACATCGTTGAACGTCCTATCGCAGTGAATGGAGAGGTTAAAATCAGACCAATCATGTACGTGGCTCTTTCTTATGACCATCGAATTATTGATGGAAAGGAATCGGTAAGCTTCCTTTATAAGGTGAAAGAGATGATAGAGAATCCTTCATGGATGCTGTTTGGTGGCAAAGAGCCAGAGCAAGTTCTTCTTGGGCTTTAAATCTTATCGAAGAAGGTTAATCAAGCCTTTGTATGAATAAGGAACGTCTTCATCGTCCTCTACATTTATTAAGTACGTATAGGTGCCGTTCGGACAAACAGCAGCTGTATTCCATTTAAGACCGTTCCATCCTATTAGAGGGTCTTCAGATTTGAATACTTCATGTCCCCATCGGTCAATAATTGACACATTGTATTTATTAGAAATAAATACGGAGGGTCTCCATACATCATTTGTTCCATCACGGTTTGGTGTGAAGGTGTTTGGAGCAAAAAACAGATAGGAAGGTTTTACCCGTATTTTTTGATAGGCAGTGTCTTTGCATCCACTAATATGCTCAGCAACTTGAGCGACAACATAGTTTCCAGTATCCGGTAAAGTGAAGTCATAGGATAATGATCTAGCCAAATACTCTTCATCTAAGTAAAATTGCCAGCTAACGGCATTTGAACTATTGTCAAAGACAGTAAAATCGGGATGATACATATCTGTCGAAAGACTTGACATTTCAATTCCAGCGCTGGGAGTATCATTGACCACTATTTGCTTTTTGTAAAGTAAGTCTATAGTGTCAATGCACATTGAATCTGTGATAAGTTGAAGGGCGATATCATATTCACCAATTGAGTCTATCTCGACATATAAGGAAATTGAATCGGACAGTAATATGGAGTCTATGTGCCATTTATAGGTAGGTTTAAAAGCCTCAGTAGTAAACGCTGAAAAGGTCCATTCGAATGGAGCACATTGTTCTTGAGGCGAGTCTAAAATTTCAATGGTTGGATTCGGAATAACATAGACGCTGTCTGTATATTCCTTTTTGCAACCCAATTCAGTGTCAATATAATGAAGGGTTACAGAGTGAAAGCCGATTGTGTCATACTGTTTTGTAGCTGTCGGTAATCCGCCATCACCTATTAAGGCCGTATCATTCCAAAATTGCCAGCGTGCAACTGTAGTTTCCCTAAAGAACCCTTCAGGGGAGAATAAATACTTATGTCCATCTAAGCAATCAGCCTCGGGACGTTCAAAGTAAGGTTCAATTTTGTGCTGAACTCTATATTCAGATTCAGTTGTATCGTTACAGACTTCTCCGAAGGCAATCAATGTTATGGTATATATCCCAGTGTCAGGATATTCATAGGATGGATTTTGAAAGCTGCTAGTATCGTGGATTGTTAAAGAATCTCCAAAGTCCCAATGAAACGAATCACCAAGCGTGCTCAGATTGAAAAATGCAATATCAAAACCAATACACGCCTCCAATGAGCTATCAATTGCAGCAGCCGCATCAACCTCACAATACAAGGTTGTCAGCTGAAAGTCACGCTTGTTTTCACTAATAAAAATACCGTCTCTCCATTCTTGAACACATACCCCGAAGGCATATGTTCCAAGATCTGTTGGTCTTCCTGTTATTATTCCAGTGAAGGTGTCAACCTCTAAGACTGGCAAGGCCGTTATCTGGTGCTGGTCATCGAAACCTATCTCCCAAGGAACATTTTGGAATGGAGGAGGACTTGGTGTTGGTGCAGGGTTTTGTGAGCTACCGCCATGGTATGGTCGACAAAAGGTGTATGTCAAACTATCTCCGTCTCTGTCGGTAGCTGAATAATCGAGATTCAAATAAAGCTCACTGCAAAGGGCAATAGGTGGGACAAAATTGTAAGAGGGTGAGCTGTTGCAAGGAGCGACAGTGCTGTCTGGAATAAAGGCAAAGTATGTAGACCCAATATCAGATACATTATCTATGTTAATCACATTTGGAGGCCTGCAGCAGCGTTGATGAACCAATGAAACTCCTCCAAATGGAATAATTAATTCGAATGTGTCACTATAACTAGCTGTAGAAATACATATGTCAGGAGTGTCTACTAAACAAGGGATATTCTGTGTAAAAGGCAAAGTGTCAATTATTCCAGGATGATTGATTAACACTACATCTATCAGACTGTTATTACTACCGTTATACATCGCGATTTGAACAGCTTCATCAAAAGGGGCGCCTTGTCCATTGCAGTCCCTGTACATTTTCAATGTAACGATGTACTGATTGTTTCCGAGACATTCATAGAATATTTCCCCACCAACAAGGTGACCAGCAGATGCTGAATTTGACAGGCATGTCAAGAGTAGTATTATTCCGAGAAGGGTTCTCAATTGAAAATCTGTAAGTTAGACTTGCAAATTGGTCAATTCAATCGAGAATTAAAAATGGGATTTAGAATTAGGCTAGGATTGCTATTAGAGCTCTTCTGCAATAACTTCTTTAACTTCTGGCAGCATTCTTTCAAAAAGTGCCTTAATTCCAGACTTTAGAGTCAAGCTACTTGAAGGGCAGCCAGAGCATGCACCTTTGAGCACAACATTCAATTTTCCTTCTTCAAACGACTTAAAATGAATCGCACCACCATCACCTTCAACGGCAGGTCTAATGTACTCATCTAAAATTTCCACAATGCGCTCTTCAATAGGTGTGTTTGCTTTCGAATGATCTGTAATACCCATTGATTCAGCAGCTCCTTCTTCTGATTTTGCGTCAACACCGTCTAAGAATATTTCTTGACCCGCATTAAGATAATTGCTTATGTATTCTCTTAATTCTAGCATTACATCATCCCACTCCAAACCTTCAATTTTAGTGAGAGTAATGAAATTTTGAGTGATGAAAACTTTGCTTACAAATGGAAAACTGAAAAGCCTTTGAGCAAACGGAGCGTATTTAGCTTCAGCTTCAGAATTGAATTCATAAATAGATCCATTTAGGGCTAAAACATGATTCGAAACAAATTTCATTGTAGCTGGGTTAGGAGTTACCTCAGCATAAATCATATAGGGTAATTTTTTTTCGCTCATCATTCATTTATTGATGCAAATGTAGGATTCAAACAGGCTTAACTTAGCTTTGTTCTAAAGAACTAATTATGGCTACAATTTTACCGGTGAAGGGTGTCTCCCCTCAATTTGGAAATGACTGTTTTATTGCTCATAATGCTACCATTGTGGGAGATGTTACTTGTGGAGAAGAATGCTCTTTTTGGTTTAATGCGGTGGTGAGAGGCGATGTTAATAGCATAAGAATGGGTAATCGAGTGAATGTGCAGGATGGAGCAGTCATTCATGCTACGTATCAGAAGACCAAAGTAGTTTTGGGGAATAATGTTTCAATAGGGCACAACGCATTGGTTCATGGCTGTGAGGTGCATGATGATGTTTTAATAGGAATGGGAGCTATTGTGATGGACAACGTAGTGATTGAGTCCAATTCTATTATCGCGGCAGGTGCGGTGGTTTTGGAGGGGACAATCGTGAAAGCTGGAAGTCTTTATGCTGGCGTTCCAGCAAAATTCAGAAAGGAAGTTTCTCAAGAAATGATTGATGGTGAGATAGCTAGAATTGCGGCTAATTACGTGAAATACTCCAGCTGGTTTAAGTGATGTAAATCTAAAACTTCAAGTAGGAAGACTCAAATGAAGTGACGGACATTTTTCTGAGAAAGGAATTGAGTATCTCCACGTCAGCATTTGTGAAGAATTGACTTTTTTGGTCTGGGTTCTTTGATTGGAGGTTGTGTCTCTCCAGCATGTTCTTAGTTTGCTTAGCTACGGCTGCACCCGAGTCAATGATTGTAATATTAGAGGGAACAATATTCTTTATTTGTTCGGTGAGAAACGGATAGTGTGAGCAGCCAAGCACGATATTATCTACTCCTGCCTCAACCATAGGAAGTAAATATCTTTCAAGCAGAGGAATTGCATCCGATAAGTTTCCGGACTCAATAATTGGAACGAGTCCTTCTCCAATGGTTTCGAAAATCTCTATGTCACCGCGAAATTCAGATGATGTATTTATGAAAAGTTCACTGGCTAAGGTTCCCTTTGTAGCTAGTATTCCAATTTTTTTTGAGCTTGTTGCTATTGCTGCTGGTTTCGTGGCAGGTTCAATGCCAATAAATGGAACATTATAGTTGATTCTTAGGAAGTCAATTGCATTTGTCGTAGCAGTATTACATGCAACTACGATTAGTTTACATCCTTTTTCTAAAAGAAGTTCAGTGTTTTTAACACTGAGATCAATGATGGCTTGTTTGCCTTTTTCACCATAAGGAGCATTGCGTGAATCTGCAAGGTAAACGCTTGATTCGTTCGGAAGTAATCGATGAATTTCTCTCCAAATGGATAATCCACCAACTCCAGAATCGAATACACCTATAGGTTGATCGTTGTCCACAGAATTAATTGGAAATAAAAAATCCCGATGAAAATCGGGATTTAAATTTATTGTGTGATTCCTAAATCTGTTTTTACCAGTGGCAAAATATCGTCTGATTCTGGCTGATAAAGCAAGGATCCAGAACTAGTGTCAAACACGTAAGAATAGCCATTTGCTCCTGCAACTTTTTCAATGGCTGCCTTAGCCTTATCCAGAATGGGTTGATAAACGTTTGCCTCTTCCTTTGCTAATCTTTGTTGAGCATTTTTTTGGAAGGCTTGAATCCTTTGCTCTAGGTTTTGGATTTCTTCTGCTTTTGTTTGCGCGATTATATCTGACATTACGGCTTCGTTAGCTCTGTAATCTTGCACCTTTCCTTCCCACTCTGTAGACATGGCTCCTAATTGAGTCTCAAGTGTTGCCGCGAAGGCTTCTAATTTTTTGTCAGCTTCAGCTTTTTCGGGCATTGCTTCAAGCAAAGCTTGAGAGTCAACATGTCCAAATTTGGATTTGGTCTGTGCAGTTAATGTAGTTGAGAATATTGCCAAACTGGCGATTGTAAGTAGTATGTATTTCATGTCTAAATGAATTTAAGGTGCAAATAAAGGGTATTAATTATTCTGATTCAGCAGTAAAGCCTAAACGTTGAAGAATTTCTTCGCTCTGATCATATTTTGGACTGGCATAAATAATAGCAGAACTGCTTGCAGCTTTATCAAAAATCACTGCGTAGCTCTTTTGCTCTGCCATTTTTTGAACTGCTTCGAAAACAGCTTCCTGAATGGGTTTGATGAGTTCTTGACGTAGTTTGAAAAGGTCGCCCTCTACGCCAAACTTTTGTTTCTGAAAGTCTTTTGCATTCTTTTCTTTTTGGATAATTTCTTGCTCTTTGACTTTTTTCATATCGGGAGTCAAAAGCACTTGCTCCGCTTTGTAGGCGGTATACATCTTTTCTATCTCATCATAACGAGCTTGAATTTGCTTTTGCCACTTTTCAGCTTGGGCATCAATTTCAGCTTGAGCTTCTTGATATGCTGGAATTTGTTCTAGAATATAGTCAGTGTCAATAAATGCATAACGCTGCGCTTGCATTGACGAAGCAGCGATCAAAGTAATGGTCAGTAAAAGAATTATTTTCAATTTCATAATAAATCAATTTTATAAGTCTCCAAAATTCATACCCAGTGTAAAGTGAAATCTTGACCTCTGAGGATCAAAAGCTGGAAACCCATCTCTTCCTTCTACATCATTTAAGCGATATCCCCAGTCGACTCCAAGTAAACCGAACATTGGCAAGAAAATACGAACACCAACACCAGCTGATTTGTAAACGTTGAATGGGTTAAATCCTTCAAAAGTTTCCCAACTGTTACCAGCTTCTACAAATCCGAGGCCATAAATGGTAGCGCTAGGGTTTAATGAAAAAGGATACCTGAGTTCAGCGGTATATTTATTGATCAATGTTGCTCCGAGAACAGGCGATAAATTGGAACCAGCATATCCTCTTAATGAGATTACTTCTCTTGAGTCAAGCTGATTTACGGCATTTGAAAAGGGATCACCGCCAAGATAAAATCTTTCAAATGGCACCATTCCAACTTCCCTATTATAAAGGCTCAATGCACCAAATCCTATGCGTGTATACAAAACAAATTTGTCAAATAGCTTATTGTAAAGGGCTCCAGTAAATTTCCATTTATGATATTCTAACCATTTGAATCTTTCAGATGCACTTAAATCAGAATAGTCCTTATTATTAAACAAACTATAAGGTGGTGTGAACTGCCCAGAAAGCGCCAATTCTGAACCCATCGTTGGGAAGATGGCTTGGTCAATAGAACTTCGAGCAATCTTGAACTTTGCATAGAGGTTATATGCCTGACCAGTTTGGAAAATAAATTGCTGCTGATTTTGCAGCGTATACTGTTGACCGCTCACCTCTACAAAAGCAGTGAAGTAATCATCAGGCCATTTTAATCTTGAACCTATTTGCGCAGAAAGGCCTCGCCTCTCGAAGAAACCACGATTAACATTAAACACATATAAAGGCTTGTCAACTCCCCAAAATTCTTTTGTAAGACTCTCTGACGTTGTTGGAGCTCTTCTACTTGCTCCATTTGAAAAGAATGAATAGAATGCTGACAGAGTTAAACTGGTTGGTTTCTTTCCACCAAGCCATGGTTCGGTAAAGGAAACGTTAAATGCCTGGTATGACGGGCCATTTGTGTTGAATTGCACTCCGAGTTTTTGACCATCACCTGAAGGTAGAGGGCCATTCCATTCTTTGGGCTTAAGAATATTTTTGGTGGAAAAATTGTTGAATTGCACTCCAACAGTTGCTACCAATATCCCACTGCCATAGCCACCTTGAAGTGTCAACTGATCATTAGGATTCTCTTCAACAATATACTCTATGTCAACTGTTCCTGTTGATGGATCAGGCGTTGGAATGACATTCATGGTTTCAGGGTTGAAGTAGCCTAAAACAGAAAGCTCTCTTTGGGAGCGAATGATATCTGCGCGGCTAAAGAGCTGTCCTGGTCTCGTGCGAAGCTCTCGTAGAACAACGTAGTCGTTGGTCTTCGTGTTTCCAGACACCGTTACTTTATTGATTCTCGCTTGTTGCCCCTCATACATTCTGATTTCAAGATCGATCGAATCTTTACCTACTAAGATCTCTTGAGGATCGAGTTGAAAGAAAAGATAGCCGTTGTCCATGTAAAGAGAGGTGACATCTCCTCCATTTTGATCCATAAACAAGCGAGCTTCTAACTTGATTGGGTCATAGACATCACCGTCTTTAATTCCTAGTGTTTTAGTTAAAACATCAGATGAGTATTTGGTGTTTCCTATCCACTTTATGTCTCGGAAATAATATCTATTTCCTTCGGATAACTTCATGTCAATACTGACACTGCTGTATCCATCATTGTATACCGAGTCCAATAATACCCGCGCATCTCTGTAACCCTTTTGATTGTATCGCGCTATGAGACTTTCTTTATCCGTCTCGAAATTGTCTTGAAGATACTTCGAGGATTTAAAAATCCTAAGCTTTATGTGGTTTTGGACGTATTGTAAAAGGTGATTTGGTATCGAGCGAATATCACTAAATAGATTTCTAGAAACATTTTTACTCAACGTATCAAGGTCGAGAAAGGGCTTAAAAAATGTTTTCTCTTTGGTTTCTTTAAAGGAAGCTCGAACACGGGAATCACTGAAATGGCTGTTTCCTTGAACATTAATATTTCGAATCTTGACTTTTTTGTGTTTGTCTACATCAATAGTCAGCATGACATGATTTCTAAAGAGGCTATCAACTTCTTGAGTTACGACCACCTCGGCAGACCTAAAGCCTTTGTCTTCATAAAAAGAATAAATTTTGTTTTGTGTTGAAATAACAAGGTTCTCAGTGACTATTTTCTCTTTGTAGAGGTTTATTTTTTCCCTTAAATCATCTGCTTCTGATTTTGAAACGCCACTGAATTTGAACCTAGATAGCCTTGACCTTTCTGTTATTTTTATAATTAGAAAAATCTTATTTCCTTCTATTCTCTGAGATAAAAGCTGAACATCACTAAAAAGGTCTTGTTTCCAAAGTTTCTTTAGCGCCTCTGATGTTTCTTCACCAGGAACATCAATTTTATCGCCAACATTTAGTCCCGATAGCAACCTGATTGCACCTTCGTCCAAATTTTCAGCGCCTTCCACTGTAATGCCGCCTATTTCATAGGTTTTTGGGGAGCTGTATGAAAAAGATGAGGAAGAGCCAATACGTACTTGGGACAATGCTTCTAAAGTCAATAGCAGGAAAAGCAAGGATAGAAATAGAGAGACGAACTTATTCATGAAAATCTTATGCCTTAACCTGTTCGCTTGTCATACCGAACCTACGCTCTCTTTTTTGAAAATCAATAACAGCCTGAATTAAGTCGGGGCCTCTGAAATCAGGCCAGAGTTTAGGAGTGAAAATGAGCTCTGCGTAGGCTAATTGCCATAACAGGAAGTTGCTAATTCTCATTTCACCACTTGTTCTAATCATCAATTCAGGGTCGGGAACATTATTTGTTGCAAGGTATGAACTGAACGTTTCTTCATTTATTGTATCGATGTCTACTTCACCATTTTTAACACCTTGACACAGCTTTTTAATACCCTCAACGATTTCCCATCTAGAACTATAGCTTAGTGCCAAGATAACTTCGAGTTGGGTGTTGTTTTTAGTCGCTTCTATTGCTTTGGCAAGTTCTCTTCTAGTCGCAGATGGCAACGATTTTAGATCTCCAATTGCCGTTAGCTTAATGTTGTTTTTTTGAAGGTTCTTGATTTCTTTATTGATAGTGTTTACCAATAACTCCATCAAAGCGTTGACCTCTCTTTGAGGTCTATTCCAATTCTCGGTAGAGAAAGCGTAAAGAGTAACGTGCTTTACCCCGATTTTAGCCGCGGTTTCCGTTGTTTCTTGAACGGCTTCTAGAGCATTGCGGTGACCAAAGATTCGGGCTTTGCCTCTCTCTTTTGCCCAGCGTCCATTTCCATCCATTATGATGGCAATGTGCTTCGGAATTGCTTCTTTATTTAGTTGATCTTCAAGTTCCATTCGATCTAAAAAAATGCCTCATGCTTTGCTGAGACAAATTAGGCCGCGAAGATACTTAAATCCTTAGATGCTTACATGACCCTTTCTTTGGTCCAAGGCGCACGGCTAAAGTTAGCATGGCATAGGTATACCAGTCTTTCGTAACTGAATTGCCGCGTTGAGTTCCCCAGTTGGTTCCGTCAGGACCAGATTGCACTAAACTCCTGTCTGAAATATCCTGAGATAAACCATCAATTTCGGATGCAGCGGGGTATACACCACTTACATCATCTAGATAATCTGAGAACGTTTTTCTTAACCCCCAATCCGCACTAATTATTAGTCGGTCGTTGAGTGCTAATTTAAAGCCAAATCCAAAGGGGATAGAAATTCCAATGCGCGAGTATGAAATGCCTTCTGTAGCTAAAGGCTGCAGTTCATATATACTTCCTTCAATAGAAGTGCTAGGGTTGAAATAAAAACCGGCAATACCTATGAATGAATAAGGGCTGAATCTAAATTTATTAATAAGGGCATCGAATTTGAGAAAATTGAATTCAAGAGTAGATGCCAATTCGTAAAGAGGAGAGGAGAAGTTGAGGTTCCTATTCGATTGAAATTGTGATGAAGAAATAGCGTCATCTGCGGATATTTCTCCAATATTGAATTGTCCTCGAAATGCAAAGCGCTGATTGATATTTCTGCGCAAGCTTATTCCAAAAGATTCGTGCCAATAGTTTTGGTTGAAATGAGCATAAGGATTTAGATCACCATTGTACCAAGAACTTCCTCCACTTAACCCAATTTCAAAATCAGTTTGCCCTGATTTTTGCGCTGAGCATTGAAAAGAGTAAAGAAGAATTAAAAGAATGAGCATATACAGTCTCATAATCGAGAAACGAAAAGTGATCAAATTTATTCTCGTGATTAGAACTTAGGCCTATTAGTTTTCTTGGAAGTAAACTTATAGTTAAGGGCTAATATAGCAAACATGTACGTGTCGTTTGTGGTTGCGTCTCCTCTTTGCTGCGCTGGACTTGATGGAGATTGTCCCCCAGCAATAAAAATCGTTCCGTCTTCTTTTTCTAGAGGAATTGCAGGATTAGATAAATATGCTGCAGCATCACCAGATTCCGACCCAATACCACCATTGGCGGCAGCAATGGCATTAGGATCAAAGTAATAGCCACTAACGTCATCCATATAATCAGTGAAGGTAAATCGGAAATTATATTCTAAGGAAATAGATACATTTCTGTTAATACTATACTTGGCGGAAATACCAAAAGGAATTACCATCGCAATTCTTTTGTATTTATCGGGGCCTCCAGGAAGTCCCTGACCCTCAGTCCCCATAGGCTGAAGGCTGTACCATTTACCATTGTATTCACCTCTAGGATTAAAGTATATTAATCCTAACCCACCCGTTAAAGATGCACTTAAACCACTTCCATTAGCACCTCTAATTCCCCGTGTTCGATAACGATTACTCGTTTTTTCTCGAATGAAGAAAACTTCTCCTTGACCAGTTAACTCAATTACAGGGGAACGAAAAGATAGGTTTCTACTTTGGCGAAATACGTCACCAGCAAACTTGTCAGCTCCATATACTCTTGCGTAAGCTAGTCCACCTTTTAAACTGAAAATTTCATCCAGCTTATATCGGTAGCCTCCAGCTATTACATAACGACTTGATTTAACATCAAAATCCATGAAAAGGTCTTGGGCTTCTTGAGCACCGCCTCCTAGTTCACCCATAAAATTGGTCCCGCCAAGACCACCCCAAACCTCATGTCTATAGCGCTTCCATCTCTGTGCTTCACTCATTTGAGGCACGAGAAATAAAATGAATAGAAAAAGGCTAATTAATTGTCTCACTAAGAAAGGTTTTCTCAAGGGTGCAAATATAGGTTTTTGACCAATGAGCAATTCATTTTCTGTTAATTGCGTCTGTCGTACCCCCAATGTAGTTTATGTCTTAAGGTTTTTAAAAAGCTATGCGATTTCAATCTTACAAGGGTTATTTCGAAATCATTTTTCATAACGGTTATTACACAATCTTCATTAATTGTTGTAGACCGAGAGTCCATTGACATCAGAAAATTAGAATTTCTGCCGTCCATTTTGAGTGTAATGACGCTTTGATCGGAAATCAAAACTGGCCTTACGGTTAAGTTATGCGTTGCCACCGGAGTGATAATGAAGTTGGCAGAACTAGGTAAAATTATTGGCCCACCACAACTCAATGAATATGCCGTTGATCCAGTTGGAGTGGCAATAATTAGTCCATCAGACCAATAGGTGTTTAGATACTTACCGTCAACATACACTTGGACAGCAATCATAGATTGGGTGTCTTTTTTATGAATTGTCAGTTCGTTAAGCGCGAAATTTTCGTTGCCAAAATGATTTTCTTCCGTCACCGCTTTTAAAACTGATCGGGTATCAATCATGTATGCACCTTTCAAAATTTGATCGATTGCTTCTTCCATATGCTCAAGATTGATACTTGATAAAAAGCCGAGCCTTCCAGTATTTAGTCCGAGAATTGGAAGCTTAGAGTTTTTGATGAAAGTTGTGGTATCCAGCATGGTGCCGTCTCCACCTATTGAAAGCATGATTTCAAACTCAGAAGCATTAAAATCTTCTTTTGAGTATGTGGTGATTTGATTCGAGAGTCCAATCCGATTCTGAAGAAATTTTGCAAAGGGTTCGTATACAGAATACTTGGCTCCTTTGGAATCTAGAAATTCAAAAAATTCTATAATCCTCTTATTGTGCTCTTCGCCAAACTCTCTGCCGTAGATTGCAAATGGTTTCATTTAAATTGGATTTTTAAAGTGGATGTAAAACCCCGGTTCGCCTTGACGATTAATAGACCCTTCAAATCGAACCACGATATCATAATAAGTAACCAAATCAAGACCAAGACCATACGTATACTGTAGATTATTGGCGAGTGGATTAACAGCGTCATTTATATTGTCGACAACGTATCCCGCATCCCCGAATGCATTCAAAAATACGGAATAGTGGAACTTGTCAAATTTGTTTGCTATGCCGAAATTTAGGTCTACAGTTTGTTTTTTGATAAGTTGATACTTAATGTTTGATTTATATGCGGCATAGTGTTGACCGTCAATAACATACAATTCGTATCCTCTTATAAATGCCGAACTATAGCCCAATCCACGCTGGAAATAATAAGGCACATTTTTACTGTCATAAAAGGTGTACTTCCCCTTTAAGCTTTGAGCATAATACCATCTTCCTCCCAGGTGATTGTGAAGGTTAAAAGTGACTAGGCCTTTGGTCATCATGATATCATCTTCATGAATTAACCCTAATCCCTCTTGATCTATGCTTGCGTCAAATACATATCCTTTGAGGGGGTAGCCTATGTTGTCTCGTTTTTCTCGCTTAAACCCATAATTAAGATAAAAGTATTGCGATCTGTTTCGATTTTCAGGAAGATAAGATGTGTTATAGGTATTAATAATATCATCAATGATGACCGTATTTAATCCAAAAGCCAATCTGTGTCTATTGAATAGACGTGGTCTTAACTCAAGTTTACCTTCGAACGAAAATTCTTCCTGTATAAACTCTTCATTTTTAAAGAATAGACGTTCGTTATTTGCAGAACCGTAATTGATTTCTCTATTGTTGGCATAGAACATTTTGATTCCAACTCCTAAGGTTCGTTTTTTGTTTATTCCGGGGATTTCATAATTAATCCCAATTTTTCTTTTCCATCCATTTTGAAATTCTAGCGTCACCTTTTCTCGCCTGCCTCTAAAGTTCATATCTTGAACAAATAGGCCGTAGTTAATTCTGTCGAAATCCTTGTTTTGCCACCAACTATTAAAATTTGTTTCAGCTAGTGAGAAGACAAACCCTGGCCAGATATACCATCGTTCAGTTACTTTCACAACTACTATAATTTGACCTTCAGCTCTTGGCGAATAGCTGATTTCAATAAAATTGAATAATGAGGTATTCGTTAAAGTTTGAGTGCTTTTTGCTTTTAACTCTTCGAAGTCGTTGAGAGAAATACTATCTCCACGTTTGAAGGAAAGTTCTCGCAGTATGACTTGCTCTTTTGAACGCTCGTTGCCAAGAACAATGATTTCATTGATCTCGACCTTTTCTTGAGCCGAAAGCTGTAATAAACACAAAATGCTCAATATGAGGAAGAGGCTCAGCCTGAGCATACGCAGCAGTTATATATTCAAGAAATTCATAAAAGAATCAAATCGATCCTTTAAATCATCATTAAAATCACCACTATCTTCAAAGTATGTGATGGAATATTCATGACGTTGGAGAGAGGAAACAATTGCTCTGATATCAACTGTGTTCACCTTTATTGTCAACTGCATTTTCGTTGAATCAGGATGAGATGTAATAAATGTCCCTAAGATCTTGGTATTATTTTCTTCTATAATTCTAGCTATTGCCTCTAAGGAATAATCGTTGTAGTTGAGCTCTAATACAATCACTCCACCTGGATTATTCGCAACAGGCATATCAGCAATAATCTCCATTACTTGAGCAATAGTAATAGATCCGGCATATTTTTCATGAGCGTCTAATACAGGAATTATGGAAAGCTTTTGATCGTTAACCACCTTTACTACTTCGAAAACATGTTGCCTCTGCGTTACGAAAGCAGGGTTTAGAAGCTCCATGTAGCTTCCAATTTTTTCACTTAAGTCCGTCATGCCAAGCACATCACTCTCAGATATGGTTCCTAAGAAGTTTTTATTCTCAACTACGCTCAAGTGCATAATCTTGAATTCATCCATCCATCTCAAAGCAGTTTCACCTGTGTCATTTTTTGACAAGGGAGGGATATTATCTACTATGAGTTCTTCAGCTAACATTTATTATTCTAAGACAGTCTTAGTAAAGACGTGGAAATCCGTTCATTTGTAAGGCAAATGTAGAATTTTGAATGACCAAGCTAAGTGTAAACATAAATAAGATCGCCACAATCAGAAACGCTCGAGGAGGAGATATTCCTAACGTAGTTTTTGCGGCCAAACGCATTGAAGAATTTGGTGCAGAGGGAATAACAGTTCACCCAAGACCAGATCAAAGACATATTACCTATAAGGATGTTGAAGATCTTTCGACCAGTCTAAAAACCGAATTCAATATTGAGGGTTATCCGAATCGCGAATGGCTAGATTTAGTTCTAAAAGCTAAACCATCTCAAGCCACATTAGTGCCTGATCCACCGGGTGTTTTGACAAGCAATGCAGGATGGAACACACTTCAATATGGTGCGTTTTTAAAAGAAGTTTTAACGGAGTTGAATTCATACGGTATTCGAACTTCCATATTTATTGAGCCTGACCTTCAATTAATTGATGGAGCTAAGGAAGTCGGAGCTGATAGAATCGAATTATATACAGAGCCTTTTGCGGCTAATTATTCCATTGATCGAGAATCGGCTGTGAAGCCTTTTGCTTTGGCTTCAAAACACGCTCATGAAATTGGATTGGGAATAAATGCTGGTCATGATCTAAACCTCGAGAATCTAGAATATTTTACCACGTCACTTCCATATTTGGATGAGGTCTCTATTGGTCACGCTTTAATTTCTGATGCTCTTTTCTTTGGCTTAGAAAACACTGTGCAGATGTATTTGTCTAAACTGTCATGAAGCTAAACTATAAATCTTTTGGCGAGGGCGAGCCATTAATTGTGATGCACGGTTTAATGGGGATGTTAGATAACTGGCAAGCTCCTGCGAAAGAATTTGCGAAATATTATAAAGTTTTTATTCTTGATTTGAGGAATCATGGACACTCACCACATAGTGAAGATCATTCATATGATTTGATGGTGACAGACGTCATAGAGCTCATGGATGATTTGGGATTAAAGAGCGCAAATATTTTGGGGCATTCAATGGGTGGGAAAGTAGCCATGAAACTTGCACAAGACTTCCCTGAAAGGGTTGAAAAGCTCGTTGTGGCGGATATTGGACCTAGATATTACAAAGTGCATCATCAATCTATTATTGCTGGACTTCGGGCAGTTCCTTTGAATGATATTGCTAAGCGCACAGATGCAGAGCAATTCATGAAAGCCGATATTCCACAACCAGGTATTCGTCAGTTTTTAATGAAGAGTCTTTTTCATAAAGAGCGCGATCAATTTGGATGGCGATTTAACCTTGATGCAATCGAGAGCAACCTAGAACGTATTGGTGAAGCTATAGAAGATATGGACTTTCAGGGATCAACAGTTTTTATTAAAGGAAGTCAATCGGATTACATTCGAGACGAAGACTGGCCAGACATTAAAGTGCTATTTCCTCATTCGCACCTCATCACTATTGAAGGAGCAGGGCATTGGTTGCATGCTGAAAAACCAACAGAGTTTATCGCTGCTTCGATGGATTTTTTGCATGAATGAACGGGGTCATGGCAATACGCTCAATTCACCCTTGAAGCTGAATGACTCATTATTGAAACCGTCATACTCTATGGTATAGAAATAAGTTCCAGGAGATACTATTTCTCCATGAAGACTTCCGTCCCAGTTGAATCCTGGGTTATTGGTGTCAAAAATTAGCGTCCCCCATCTATTGTAAATAGCGCATTTAAAATTTGTCATTGAGGAATGGTCACCAATGAAATTGAATGCATCATTAACACCATCTCCATTTGGTGTTATGACATTTGAAATAAACAACCGATCATCAATGACACGAATGTTGAGAGATGCCGTGTCAAAACATCCGAGATCTGATAAAGCTAAAAGTTGAACCTCATAATTACCGGCCCTTGGAAATATCCAATTGGGATTATCGTCTTCGCTAGTGCCTACGCCCAAATTGTTTTCGTTTCCAAATGTCCAAATGAATCTGTCGGCATCGTTGCTTTTGTTGGTGAAATAAACAGCCGCATCTGAGATGTGAACTTCTAATGGGGATGCGGTGAAATCTGCTGTTGGAATATTTGCAACGCGGATTAGATTTTCATATTTAATAGAATCTTGGCAACCAAAGGTATCAGTCAATATGAGAGAGGGGCTGAAGATTCCGGGCTGTAAGTATGTATACGTAGGAATTGCAATAGAATCAAGATCATCATTTCCGAAGTTCCAAGCATAGCTTACGATTGTTGAACTATCCTTATATGAAGATTCATTTATAAAATGTACTTCATGAGGTATGCAGCTATCGGGCTCAAAATTGTAAAACGAAGCAGTAGGTCGAGGTCTGATTAAAATGGGTTTGGTTATCGTGTCTCCACAGAATGATGAATCAGACCAAATACTAAGCGTAACCAAGAATATAGTGTCTTGATCAAATTCATGGATAGGAGTATATGCTGTATCGGTTGACCCATCTCCGAAGGTCCAGTTGAAGGAGTTAAAAACGTTGGGTGAAATTTCAGAGAGATTGTTGAAAATAGTAGTGTGATCTAAACAAGCCGTATCTGCAATGAAATCAGCCTGTGGAGGAAAATAAATGTTCACACTATCCGTCAGAGTATCACTTCTGCAGCCTAAACCGTCATCAGCAATAAGAGTGACTACATATACACCCGGTCCGGGATAAGTATAAGTTGGAGTCATGAGATTGGAAGTGTCACCAAGTGTGGTGGTATCGCCAAAATCCCAATAAAAATTAGCAATAGAGCCTCGGCTGATTTTCAGTGTAGTTTGAATTTGAGCTTCTCCACAACTTGTTTCTTTGACTCCAAAATCATAGTAAAATGTAGGTTCTGTAGTTGTGGAAAGTTCAAAAGAACAGCCGGTTAATGAAGAAGTACATGTTACGAAATATGCGCTGTCTGCAATTTCTGGGAGAACAGATAAGGTTTGACCAGTGTCTCCTGTATTCCATAGATATTCAAATCCAATTGGGGCAGACATTCTTATACTATCCGTTGAGCCTTCGCAAAATTGGGTGACAATTTCTTTTGGATAGCAACCGGCATCGATATACGCATAACCGTAATGTCCACCAGCGTTGCAGTCCTTAGTTGTGAATTCAACAGTCACAGATTGACCTTCGTAGGCAGTTAAGTCTATTCCTCCAAATGTCCAATCTCGATAGAGAGGTGGTTGAAATCCTCCACTACTTTGTGACTGAATGAATCCAGGGATTGAAGGGTCTGCGAAGATTTCGATTTTACCACAGACAGAATCTAATTCATTGCCAGCAGTGTCCAACAGGGTTATTTGAAAATAAGGTTGACTCGTAATGCTATGGCCAGGGTCTTGTAGAACAATAGCAGAAGCATAAGTAAAAAGAAAATTGCTAGAATCTACTTGAAGGGTGTACAGTAATTTTTCATGTCTGGCGCCAACATTTGAGTTACCAAGTCTTACTGAAAAATCAGAACCAGGAGCCACTTTGGCGAGAAGAGTATCACATAAAGAATCATAAGGCATAACTGGATACGCGGAAATAATCTTATGTCTTGTAGGATCAATTCCTACAGTCATATTACCTATTAAATCATTGTAGCTGCCTGTATAACCAGTCCAATTGACGAAAGAACTGTCTTCAAACCCAATATTTGGACACGATTGAGAGACTCCCTTAAAACAGGAAATTAGAATTAAACCACAAATCAACGCACTCTTCATTTGTACTATGACTCTTTTAGCAAGTAATTAGTTGCTCTAAAGTACGAGGAAAAGTTTGGAACTTAAATTTTCACAAATCTGAAGACCTGTCTTTTATTCTTTGTTGCTGAATGGAGCACAATATGGTAAAGCCCTTTTGACAGTGAACCAATATTAAATTGATTGACATTTGAGGGTAAGTTTTTTGACATAATGAATCTTCCTTGAGCATTATATATTTCAATCAAGGTGTTCTTTTCTGTTATATGACCTACAGTAATGAAATCAGAACTCGGATTGGGATATAGAATCCAATTATCATCAAAGTCAATGCTGTTTATACCAATTGCGGTATCCGCGGTATCAACTGGAATTGGTGGATGAAGAGCTGTTTTTGCTAAGCAAAGACTGTCTGGAGTGTTGCGGTAATTCATTGTTTTGAAATCTATATAGCAAACCCATTGAGCGCTATCTACAAACGGATTGCGATTTCCTTGAAGTGAATCTATATAGTCGTTGCGAGCATGCTCGTATCCAGTAGGTAAATCATTGGTGTGCCAATCAACCAAAACATCCTGTTTTTGATTTGAACCGTTGCTTAATAAATCATCAAATGCCCAACTGTCCCCTTGTGCATCATGGTAAGCCGTCATCATGTATAAAATTGCCCTAGATGCATTTCCCTTTTGTCCCGAACGCGGCTCATAAACGGTGTTGCCAAATGCATCCGTGCCTCTTTTACCATCTCCGTAGGAAGAAGTGGCGGTGACAACATTACCCAGAGGTTCATTGCTTCGTTGACCATTTGCTGTTGAAACTGTAGGGAATAGATGATGTCTGTCTTGATATTCTGGTGTGCCAGTATTTCCAACGCTTGGCATCCAACTGGCAGGTAAGGTGTGCTCTCTGTTTAAACTTGTGGTAGGCGTCCAAGCAAAAGGGGGAGTATAAACAACTTCATCATTGCTATAAACACACGTAACAACGCGTTTATTATCTGCAGTGTCACGCGCGATAAACTGTGGGATTATATCTGACTTATAATTGCTATAAAAACGCACTGTATGAGGGTTGATTACATCATGCAGATCTGATACGAAACTTGGTAGAGTTGCATCTACCCCATTGTAATAGTTAGCGTTTTGCATTGAAGCAAGTGGGGTAATGATCTCACCTTGAAGTGGAGCATCATTTTTATAGTTAATGAATTGACCGCTTCCATTATATGCAAAGACCTCAATGTGAAAAGTATCATCAGCCGTTGCTTCATTCAGCCAAAACATAGTGTTTGATCCAACATATGCAACTTTTGCGTTACCTAAACCTTGGCCCTTTTCATATTCATCACCATCGGTCAATGTTACATTTATGGCAGTATTTTTTTTGAATAAAACAACATAGCCATCAGCAACACTTGGATCGAAGCTTGCACTTACTCTGAATGTTTTGAGCATTCCGACTGTCAAATTACTCGGGTTTGCAGAAGGTTCACTGGCGCCTGTTCCACCAATTCCATCGAGTTGAATAACGTATGGGTTTTCATTGGGATCATCATTGATGATAGAGAGGGTTGCATTTCTACTTCCAGCTGCAGATGGTGTGAAATTGATTTCAAGTGTATCTGTGCTTAAAGGAGCGATAGAAGTTGGGCTATTGGCTACGCTATAGTCACCCGCTTCACTGCCTGATAAGCTTGATGCTCCAATAGTTAATGAACTGCCGGTGCCTAGGTTTTGAATGCCGAATTTCAGAACCTTAGTTGAAGTGAGGTTTTCAGCAAATTGAACGGAATTGTTATTTGGAATGTCATTCCCTAAAAATTGAACATTCATCTCTTGAATGGTTGGCACATTGGCTAAGATGCTCACATCATCAAGTCCAGCATTTGTTCCAGAAATCTTGTTTGATAGAATGAACCGAATATATCTGGAGGTGATATTTGGCGTGTCTGTGAATTGATTCCATGAACCGTCAAAATCACCATTAGAGAACGTATGCATGGTTGACCACGAGGTTCCATTTATGGACTCTTGCACTTCTAGCGTTCCCGCGAAAGATGGAGTTCCGTAGCTTTTGAGATTGTAACTCACTTCCCCTGGTTCATCAAAGAAGTATATGGTGACATAATGGTCTGTCGCTTGCAATTTACCTGCCACTGAAGTAGAGCCATTGACATCTATAAGTCCTGAACTGTAATTTGCCGTGGTGTTGGTAGACCAGCCTGTTGGTAAAGTAGCGGGAGAGGAATTGAAATCCCAGGATGTAGGTAATGTCGTTTGACCGATCACTTGCAATATGAAAATGGATAGAACAAGAGCAGATAGAATGTTTTTCATAAAGATTTAGTCAATATCGGTTGTTAATTTAAATCGAAGAAGTCTCCCATTTCCCTTGTCAGTGACATAGAGAACCCTATCAAGGTAAGCGACAGCAGAAGGTTTATTGAATTGAGTGGCACCTTGTCCGGTTCCACCGAATGATGCAATAATGTTTTTTGTTTGCGAAGAACCTGCTGGAGGATTCACCCCTTCCCATCCTCGAGTGGTGAATTGATAGATGGAGTCTTTGGCATCGTCAACAACAAAGAGATAGTTCGTTCCGTCTCCTGTCATAGTCAGGTCCACAGGGTTTTCAAATCTGTTTGATCTATACAAGAAGTCATCTGCTTTAGATGTGTCAGTAAAATCTAATACCTCTACTTCATAAGAAGAACCGAATTCAGTTTCAGTGAAACGAATGGACTGAACGTTAATGGAGACAGTAGGATCTCCCATTGCAACAAAGAAATTACTCGAAAGACTAACCGATGGGCTTTGTCGAGGTTTTGCAAGAGTCGTAATACAGAGTGGGGTTTTAAAATAGCCTCTGAAAAAACCTGAATTAGTACTCACGAAAATGTTAGACACATATTCGTCTTTTTCATTGAAGAGGACAATACCATCATCAGGACCACCCACTTGGTTTTCATTGTCACGTGGACCGGTTCTAGTTGCATAAATAGTATTGTTTCCCATAATATCTACAGAAGTGAATTTCACTTGAGCATCGATGCTGCTGAAGCTAGTCTTAAAATAGAATGGGTGAACGATTTTATTTATGATTTGAGCATTTTTAATATTGTAGCCTAAGGCAGAATTTAAATCCAATCTATAAATTGCGGAAAGCGTATAGTCAGCCTCATTAATTGTAGTGTCGTGTTCCGCAATTGCAAGAATATTCATCTGACGGTCTTGGATGATTTTTGTAACGCCTTTAAGTGAATACCGGCCTTGTTCACGTCCACTTTGATCGAAGGCAATAATCTCTTGACTTCCAGCATCAACCACATAGATGAGTTCATCAAATCCAGCTATTACATCTGTAGGCTCAAAAAAACCATCAATTATTGGTTGTATTGGCACATAGGCAACATCACGGGCTTGAAAAACAGGCGCATCAATAAATGATAAATCTGTTTTCTTACCGAAGAATCCCTCGCAAGAGTTTAGAAGAAGACTAGCGAAGATTAATATGATACTAGTTCTTCTCATTCTCTTTTATCATTATTGATCATGAAGTCTAATCCAAAGGCATGTAGTGTGCCAAGATATTGAGTAGCATTTACTCCGTAATTGATCATTAAAGTATTTCTACCTGCTCGAATTTTATATCCTAAACCTAGGGTAGGAAGGTTTTCACCTTCTACATTGATTTTGTATCCAGCGCGAGCATAAAACAGTTTTTTGAATTCGTATTCAACACCAATTCTTAAGTTTTCACTATTGTCATTAGGGTGCTCTAGTTGAACAGCTACCATTAAACTTTGATCATCTCGTTGAATGGGTTTCATTGAAGCTCCTAATCTGAAAACAGTTGGCACCGAATATTGACCTACAGATACGGATTGTCTATTAAAAGATTCAGCTATATCTGTACCTGAAAGCGCTGAATTTCCTCCAAAATTCTGAACCACAATTCCAAATTTTAAATCTTTCACATCCGTTGAATAAAGAAATCCAAGATCTACAGCCACTGTAGTATTAGAGTATTGAGCTAGATTCTCTCTGATCAATTTAAGATTCGTTCCAAAGCTAAAACGGTCTGAAAGTAATTTTGAATAAGAGACTCCAGCAGCAAATTGATTAGCATAGAAATATTCACCAGTTCCTTCAGGTTGAAACTCCGTCCTAACTTTCATAGCACCGCTAGAAAGATAGTTTAGATTAACACCAATAGCACTTGTGCTAGATTTTAGCGGGACAATAGCGCTAAACCAAGATTGATTTATTCCGGCTCCAAGCATTAAGTCACTGGCGACTATATGAATTCCGGAAAGTTGCGACATGGATGCTGTATTATGCACTGTTGACATGCCATCTGCAGAAAGAGTCAAGTTTGCTCCACTCAAAGCCATTGACCTTGGGCTGATATCATTTTTCAAAAAAGATAAGGTTGAAACTCCTGCACGTTGCCCACCCAAATTCGGCAATAGTTGAGCTGATGCATTGATTGCAATCAATTGAAGAATGATGATATGGATGAAAATCTTCTTCATTAGAACTTAAACGATAGGCCGTAAATGATTTGTCTGGGAGAAGTGAATCGGGCAGGGTCCGCAGGAGGAGTGCTTCTGTCTAAAGGATCTGGATAGGCCAAATCTCTCCAGCTATCGGGAACATTATCTCCTACTTCATAGGCTCTTCCGGTTACTGGGTTTATGATTTGAGCATTTCTTCTATTGAATATGTTTTTCACCTCTATACTCAATGAAACCCCACGTCCGTTTTTCGAAATAAAATCTCTTGATAGTCTTAAGTCAACCCATGACCAAGCTTCGCCAATATTAGCATTGGGGTTCGAGTCATCTCGAATGTAAATTGGTCTTCCAATATCATTTGTGCCATTATACTCGTAAGGAGTATAGCGCAAACCAGATTTATAAGTTCCTGTTATAAATACTCTGAACCCTTTAAGAGGGATTTTACCAATAGAAATGGTGCTATCTGGAGTTATTATTATTCCAGCTTTAAAGTCCCAAGGTCTGTCCCAAGCCAGATATTGTTCTTGGGTAGTATTTACAAAGCCGGTTTGAACTATTTGTAATAAAGATTCAGCAGCTGAATTTGATTTACCTGTTGCTGATTGGTAGGTTAAGTTGGCGAATGTTTTTATGAATTTTCCAACTCGATAATTTACACCTAGTTCAAGCCCAATGATTCGCGCATAATCTTGATTTATAGACGTTGTGCGATTAACCAATCTGCCCGTTTGATCTTCAAGGACTATGGTTCTTGTGACGATGTAATCGTATTTATCATTGTTAAAAGCAGTAAAGGTTACACCGAGCTTTTTAGTGACTTGGGATTTAATGCCTAACTCATATGAAACCGTTGTTTCTGGTTTCAGGTTGGGATTACCGATTCGTGAAAGAAAACCACGATCCTGATAAACTGGATCAAGGCCAGCGTAAATGAAGCGAGGGTGTGGTAAATTCATACTGTGTCCGTAATTGAAATACAAAACGTTGTTTTCAGTTACTGGAAAAGACACATTTAGTCGAGGAAGTATTCGTGCCTGATACCTTTTACCTAATAGGCCAAATGTTCGCTCAGTGTATTGTTTACGAACCTCATCTAGGATGAGAGCGTCTGGGTTTTTAATGGCATCGTCAACAAAAGAGCCAAAAGCCCAATAATTTAATCGAACACCTAGTGTTGCATTGATGCCCTTATAAATGATATTATCTTCTACAAACAGACCACCATTTGTTGCATTGGCTTGCCATATATCATTACTTGATCCAACACTAATAGAAGGTGTCGTTAATGTATCGTTTATTTGAATTGGAGCTCCAACCCATGGACTGGAAACGTCAGCCCATTGATACTGGGTTTCTTTATGCTCTTGACCAAACGTCCATTTGTGAATCTTACTTTCAGGGTAGAATTTGATTATATTTTTAATGGTGTACTCTTGAACGTAATGATCATGCCATATGGTGCTTATGCCATCATTATTTATTAGTCCAGAAGGAGCATTTACATAAACAATCGAATCTTCAGGGTTGAATAGACTGATGGGGTCAGTGATTATACTTTCAGGGTCATAAATTTGATCGATCGTTTCTTCTCTAAACGGCCTGCCATTAGCGTCAGCTCGCAGATTCGTAAATAATCTTCCGACATTGGACTGCACACTCCACCTATTGTTCGGAAAGGAAAATGTCATTCCAACTACAGATAAATTGGACTGATGAGTGTATGTAGTAGCATTGTTTAAGTCATTGCTGAAATCATACTGATACCCTGGCCTTACAACAGCATCAAAGCCTACAATTTGCAAACTTCGTGTGTTTTGATTGATGTTTAAGGAATGTTGGTTTGTGAAGAACAGCTTGAACCCCGGGCGAATTGTATAGGCTAACTTTAATGTGTGTGACCATTTATTGTCCTGTCGTGGTGCCCATGAAGAGTCATTTCCTGTGAAAAGAGAAGAGTGCAACTGACTCGCTTCTTCGTCAAAATAAGTATCGGTGAGGTTGACGGATGCTGATGTGAAAAGTGTAAGCCTATTTTTTGTTCCTGGAATTGGAGTTGCAATTGTGGCTTCCCATATATCAGTATTCCAAGCTGTTCCACCTTTTCTATTGGTGAAATAATTATCCGTTAGCCAACTTCCGCTAACTTGAAGTTTATTTCCTCCTTCGCGGATCTGGGTAGAAATAACGCCCGAAGATCCATCGCCATATTCAGCTCCTGCACCACCGGTTATGACCTTTAAATCTTGAATGGACGAAGAGCTAACATTCACACCAAAACCAGTTCCAGCGAGTGGATCTTTTGCTGAAATACCATCCACAACATATTGAGTTTCGTAAACACGACCACCCCGTATCTGCAACCCATCTGGGTTTTCACTCACGCCAGCTTGCATTTTTACAACGTCTTGAACGTTTCTAACCGACATTTCTTTGATGTCGTCTTGCGAAATACGTATCTCAGATTTTCCACTTTCAAGGTCAATAACTTGCTCGCCAACTACGATTACTTCTTGGAGAGTATTAGACCTAAAGCTGATTTTCGAATCCAAGGTGCGTGTTTCGCCCTTTTTAATGGTTATTCCATTATAGAGTTGATCGCTATAGCCGATAAAGCTGATTTTGACAGAGTAGTCTCCCGATTTTATGTCTTTAATTTCATATTTACCGTCAATATCAGTGCTGGTTCCTTTGTAGGTTCCGACCAAAACAACGGTGGCCCCTGGAAGTGTTTCTCCCGATTCTTTGTCGTAAATCACACCTTTTAAAGTGGCGGTTTGCGCGGTTGCTGCACCGACTAATAACAGCATTGAAAAAACAAGCCCAACTAATCTTGGAAGGCCCGCTGCATGATATGCATTGTATGACTTACCAGTTAAACTCATCATTGAATACTTTATCAAAGAATTGTTGCACTGCTGTTTGATCTGCCGCGAGTTTATGCAACTCAATAGACATAAAAATGAAGTTTGTGTTTCCGTTTGCAGCACGCTTCACGGTTACGTTTTTTGGTCCTTCCCAACCATTGTTCTTAGTGAGTTGAGCAGAATACATTTCAATAGCATCACTTGACGGGTAGAATGGATCTAAACCAGATATAAAAGAAGAACATGTGAGAGTGGGAAAAGATGATTCAATAGGCACAACTAATGAATCAATAGGAAGACGAGCAAGACCCACAGATGAACTAAAGCTGTCTATAGGAAGAATGCCGTATAAGCCGCTCGTTTGGTCATAATTTGCTGGAAAGCTTGAAGAAATAAATATTTTACCTCCATCAGTGACATATTCTTCAATGGCCGAAGAAGCAAATTCTAAAACAATTTCATCAGCATTGGTTTGTGCATTTGTAAACGTTACATCGTTCGCGTACATCATTACCTGATCGTATTGCTGCATTAACAAACTGAGAGTAGGTGACCAAATTTTAGGTTGATTTTTAGCATCATTTGCTACAAAGTCAATAAAGTCAAAGCCAACACCTGCAGAGTTTAGGTTGGAACTGTAAAATGAATTTGGACTAGCCGAATTGGCTCCTATAACGAGAAGATCATTCGATTTTTTTCTGACATATATAGACGGAATGGTGTCTTCTTTACTAATAGACCCAGCTACATCAATGGCTCGAATATAAAAGTCATTGATGTCGTTCAAAAGCAATCCTGAAATATTTCCACCTGTAGATGAAAGATCATAGTGTATGGTTGAAGAAACCTCACCTGATTGCTCGGGTGTAGTTGGAACAATCGTCCCTTGTGATCGATTCGGGCTAATATTGGTCCATTCTCCATTATTGATTTTAAGCTGGATTTGCTCCAAGGTTTCGATCCCATCTGCATCACTTGCTTCCCAAACCAAAGTGATGAGATTAAAAGAAGTGTCGACAGGAATAAGGTCTTTATTGAAAATAATTTCTGGAGGAGTGTTTTTTAGAGGAATCTTCAAATAAGCAGGAGATTCGTCTGCTTGCTTATCATTATCAATAGCTCTGATATAGAAATCTATGTCAAGTGTGTCACTTCCAGCGGTTATTGAAAATAAAAAAGTTGAGTCTTGACTCTCTGTATAATACCAAGTTTCTTGGTCAAAGCTGAATTCATATCCAACAACATAACCATCCGGATCTGTCCCATACCATTCAAGCTTGACTAAACTGTTAAGCCTGTTTTCTCCTGTCAAGTTGAATGCTTCAACAGAAGTTATTGTTTCAGGGGCACTATTGTCTTTTGGCTCGTCCTTTTTACAAGCACTTGAAAATAAAAGGGCGCAAAAAAACAGACCAAGCATTGCTTTGATCGCAAAATCGCTGATTATCGATCTGTTTTTTCGCACCTAGGATTTTATCTAGAAATTATTGCTTAACAATTGTCACAACATCTACTGTGCTGCCGTTAGAACTCACTTCGATGAAGTAGTTGCCTGCATCTAAAGAAGAAAGATTCAACGTCTCAATTGAGCGGCTTGTCATTCTTTTGAAAACCTCTCTTCCGTTAAGGTCGAAGATGGTGATGCTGTACACAGTGTGATCTGCAAAATCAGTCTTAATTGTAATTAAATCTGATGTAGGATTTGGGTAAATCAAAGTCTCTATTGCAGAAACTCTATTTTCTTTTACACCAACCGTCATACAAGCTTCACTCGAATCTACATAGATATATTCCACTGCTGTTGCAGTGTCTGAGGCTCCATCAACGGTGTTTTCTGCGATCAAGCTTACTGAGTACCATCCACCAACCGTGTAAATCTGCATTGGATCTTCGTTAGAAGATGATGTGCCGTCTCCAAAATCCCACGTAAAATCATCAGCAATCACAGATGACATATTCATAAATAGAACAGTGTCGTTTACACAAACCTCTATAAGATCAGAAGTAAACATTGCAATTACTGGAGCGTCACCATATCCAACAATATCATGGTTGTTTCTAGGAAGTAATTTCATAGAACCAAAACTGTAGTAGAAAATACCGGATACACTTTGCATGCTGTGTCCATAATCAACAATGTATGGATCCACATTTAGGTTGTTGACCCAAAGCGAATCATTGACATAGGAAACATACAATGAGCTATTTCCACCCGAGCGACCTGCGATAATTCTTACACCTGAATTTGGATTGAAGATGTCTGTACCTACTCTGTATTCTGCATAGTTGTTGCTTGTTACCGCATCAGCGTTTTGTTCAACAACATATATTCTATCTCCAGCGGATGGATTCTCAAATCGAACCAACATGCCTTCATACTGCTCTTGAGTTGATCCATTATATAAAGAGAATGAATCAGGGTTCAATACTAGAGGATTGATAGATCCAGCGCCTGTCACATTTACTGAAGCAATATCAGTAAGTGCCGTCATTCCGAAGTTTTCCGACACGACACCTTCAACTTCTACTTTTTGACCTCGTTCAAGTTGACTTATTGTAGATCCTTGCTGCAACCAAAGGCCAGCAAAATTGAGCTGATTTTCTTGTTGGATGTATACATATCCAAGATCACCAGTGTCGGTAGAGTTTACGCTTGACGTAACAACACCTTCTACACTAACACTTTCGCCTTGATATGGACTGATTCCATTTGCGTAAGGAGTATACTGAACATCGAATATGCTCAATCCATTATTGCGAACTCTATATAAATAAGTATTCGTGTTTGGGTCGTTGTTTGGCAACTGAGTTACTTGGGCACTATCGTCAGTGGCGGAGATGTACCATCTTATCAAAGTACCATCTGCTTGAGCTGGAATTGTGGCAGTATATGTTTCTCCAGAAACAAACGTCATTGGCACAGTTGAGAAACTCCCACCTGATGCACCTGTTGCGTAAGAAATAGCGGCAGAAACTATGACGCCATCATTATCAGTGATGTCAGCTGTTACGGTAACGTCTTGACTTGAATTTGGAACAAGAGGGGTTCGGGCAATATTAAATACACGTGGAGCCGAGGCTCCATATACATAATCACTTTCTTGGAAAGGATAGAGTTCGTATCCACGTCCGTTGAAGCCTGGGCAGTTGTTCTTACTATGAGCAATTATTCCTCGGATAGTATCTAATTGATCACCAACATTAGGTGCCACAAAATTCCCACCTTCTCCAGGAAGTTTTTGAACTAAAAAGCGATCTGAAACGCCCAAAAGGTTTCCAAATTGATCCTCAATATTGAAACTCACTCTCGTACCACCACTGAAGAAATCTAATGAAGCAACCGTAGCGCCTACTATTTCTACATACGCTCCTTCCCATTGCTCACCTGTCTCTAACAGGTTGTTTCTTTCAATGTCATTGAGGTCAGCAATATCAACTTGAACAGGATAGATGGGCAAACCTTGACCCAAAAGTGTTATTGAAGATCCTGCTAAAGGAAGTAATTCAGATTCACCGTTGTAATCATCTACAACTCCGATTACTTCGATTGAATCGCCTGCAATCAAATTGTGCGGATCTTCAGAAACACTAACGCTTGATAAATTAAAAATATCGATGCCTTTATATGCTCCACCATTTCCTTGCTGAAGCCAAAAGTTTTTATGGCCGTTTGGGTTACCTACCCCACTTGGTACAGCAAGATTTCCGTCCATCACCACCTTGGCACGAAGAATTACTGTGTCTCCTAAGTAAAAGGTTTGATCATCGCAGTTTCCTAAAGCATTTTGAGTTACCGTTTGAATATCTTCAATCGTAACCACTGGGTATTGTGCTTTGACCAAATTGAAAGAGGCCATAAAGAGCACTAAAAAGAGTAATCGTGTTTTCATTGTATTGAGTTTAATTCTTAATTTCTATTTGATTATTACAAATTTTTCCTTCCAAATTTCTCCTGAATTCAAATCTTCAACGGAGAATATATAAGTTCCTCGAGCTATAATTTGTGCGCTTTCACTCAGCAAATCCCAGCTATGCTCGCCACCTGAGAATGCAGTTCGTTCATTGTTAGAATAGGTCTGATACCATCGAATATCAGAACCGTTATAATTTTGATCATGTTGAATGGTTTTTATTAAATCTCCTGCGAGCGTAAAGATTCTAATCGTGCAGCGCTCAGGTAGATTTCCAAAAGTGATTTTTCGATCTTCTTCAAAACTAGACCTTCCTTCCCATGAAGCACCAGCATAATATGGATTAGGATATGCGAAAGGCTTTAATAGCTCTAGACTATCTTTTAATTCCTTATTAAATAGTGCGGTTAACGGGGTCGTTGGCGTTGCATATTGATCGAACTTTTCATTCACCCCTGTTCCCGGAAAGACGCGCCAGGTGTTCGCTAATTTGGAGCTTTCTAATGACTCAAGTCCACTTTCTTCATCACCGCGATCAAAAGCAGTTAAGGACAGAGCGTATTGCCAGCCATTAACTAAATTATCTATTGAATATTTATAGTAATATGATTTTGGATCACTTTCAAATTGAATTGGCTCTTCCAATGAGATAGAAGCGAGACTTGTTTCATAAAAAAGGCCGTTACCTTCTAAGTCATAGCTGGAAATTACCTTTAGGTCATTCGTCAAATCAGCAGATTTGATTACATCATATCCCAGCTTGGTTAGGAAGATGTTATAACCCTCAAAGTCTTTTTCTTGTGTAATTGGGTCTATAGATTCTTCGGCATTTCGGGTCCAGTAAATATCAATGCCCCTGTCCCTAGCCACTACTTTGGTTTCAGGAATAGAAGGTGGAGTAGGGAGAATGAATCTGGTGATTTCACCATCCTGATCTGTATCTTCTCCGTCATCCAGTAGGCCGTTGAAATTAACATCTTCCCCATTATAAGCAGTCTGAGCCCATTCGGCATTGGCTATAAGGTTAGATTGTTGTGTGGGATTATTATCCGTGTTTGGATTTCCATCTTCTTTCTTTTTAGCGAATACCCAAGCCCAAGCGAAATCAATGGTTTCTCCCGGAGCTAAAGATTCAAAAGGTCCAACAGAAACTAGATCACTTCTATTTCCGGGTTGTTGGATTTGAGCTTGGATTGACTCAGCTTGAAATTGACCACATCGTGGGTCTGGTGATCCGGTTTCATCCCAACATGGCCATTGATTAAAACCGTCCTTCATTTTGTCGTATCGCTGCAGTTCACTGCTGGGGAAAAAGAAAATGGGTTGGCCAACTGAATTGAACTGCCAAGTTTGATAATTGACCTTGAATAACGAGTCGGTGTTTGGGTGGTGGAAGCCATTTTTATCTTCTGACCCTAGGAACTTATGACCGATATAACTTTCTGTATTTCCTACATCACCTGTAGCGTCAAAACAATAAGCTAATGAAAGTGAGTCGATGAAGCCATTACCTCCTTTGTCATAGAAACCGCTACCTCCTTGACCAGCAGGAGTGATATTTGTATTTCTCACCACTTCATTGGCCCACATTCCAATATAAACATCTTCAAGATTGTTAGAACCATTGTTGGTGACGCTGTAATTACAAATAACCATAAAGTCACTAAAGGAATAGTTCCAGTTGTATGATTCAAAATGCACATCTATGTTCATTGGATTGTCATGTCCAATTATTTGTATTTGGGTTCCTGGAACCAATATGTTTTTGTCGCTATAGTCTGCTACAAAGTCTTGATGGGAAATGGCTTCTGGGCTGTAGTTAGGATTATCAATTAATGAAGACCGCTCTTCAAATACATTTCCAATTTCGCCTGTGAATTCGTAACCAGCTCTGCCTGGGCTGTATCCTGAAGTTTGATCATAAGCTGCACTTGAAACAGTAACGTTGGACCCATCGATAAGCGCACCTACCCAAATCCCAGCCTCGAATAGGTGTTCAATACCTGAATTGGCAGGGAATTCTCCCGATGAATAGCCTAAAACGTTATAGCTTCCTCCAAAAGCATTTCCGAAAGTTCCAACGTTATTAATGGTCATCCTTACGTTAGAAACAGTCGTTAACTTCTCATCAAAAGACTGTTGTGCTAATCCAAATAGCCAACTTACCGAAAATATTATGCTTAGAATTTCCTTATGCATGTGAAGTGCAAAGGTAAATTCAGTCTTCGCCCGAAGATTAAGAAAGGGTTAATAAATGGACTTTTTATCAATAGAATTTCGCTCTATTGTCAACAACTCCTGCCTCTTTTTTCAAAGCTTCGTAAACCTGAGAATTTACTCGTGAGGACATATTAGCTGACTCCGTGCGCTTTGTGCTCGCCAAGTCAAGATCACCTTCAGGAATATTCTTTGAGACCAGTTCAATTAAGAAAACTCCTCGATTTCCAATGATTGGAGAAGATACTTGACCGTTTTCCATTCCATAAGCTGTTCCTAGCACTTTCATTTCTCTGCCGAGGCCATTAGGAAGAGAGCCTTGACCGAAAGAAACATTGGAAGCTGTATTTGAGGTAGTTCCAAATGCAGAAGACGCTTGATCTACTCCTGCTGCACTTCCAAGATCAGCTATAATTTTAGCGGCTTTTTTCTCATTTATTACTTCCAAGCTGATGAGTCCTTTAGCTTGCTCTAGGCTCATTGTTCCTGCCTCGCTAATACCGCTCACTGCAACCACCGCTATGTACTTTTCACTTTCAAATGGATTAGACACATCGCCTTCTTCGGCTTCAAATACCCAACGTACCATGTCTCTTGCATTTGTCATTGGACCGACATTGGTAGAAGATAAAAGAATAGCATCAACATTATCTACTTGAATATCATCAACACTATCAAAGGATCCAGCCGTTTGATGGTCAATAGAGAATGTGCTTGCCTTTCTGTAAATGGCGTCAGAAGTTTCTTTACTTGGCTCGATAGTTCTATCTACAGCGGAAACGATATACTTTGGTTTTTCCTTGGTTTGATCCGTGATGTAAATTAAATGAACGCCAAATTGTGACTGAACAATAACCATATCTCCCTTCTCTCCTTCAAAAGCAGCTTTTTCAAACGGAGCTACCATTCTTCCTTTCGTGAACCAATCTAGATCACCACCTTTTTCTCCTGATCCAAAGTCCTCAGAAAATTCTTTAGCTAAGTCTGAAAAGTTGCCTTTCTTTTGAGCAACACTTTTTAGAGAATCTAATTTATTCTTCGCATAAGAAACTGCGGCTGTATCACCGGCATCGGCTATAGAAAGTAAAATGTGACTTGCTTTTACCGAATCAGGTGCAAATGTTTTCCCTGACAACTTGTAAATTAACATGGTTTTTCCAGCAGTAAACGGACCGAAAACAGCTCCTATTGGCGCGTTAGGTAAAGTATCCTTAATTGCTGGGTTAACCTCGTTAATGCCCATTGTGCGAATTAGACCTGACATTTGACCATCAGCATTTTCAGCAACGAAGGCAGTGTCGTTTGAGTCTTTTTGAAACTCCACTTTTACATCTTCAAGTTCTAGATTAATTTCTTCAATGTCTTTAGCAGTAGGTTTTAATTCAAACAAAGCCAGCTTTACACTTCTAGATTCATTTTCTTGCTCAAAACGCTTTTCAGATTTGTGCTTATTGAAATACGCACTAAAATCAGCTTCTGATGGCTCAAATTCTGCATTATCAAGTGAGGCGAATTCTTTCAAAGCATATTTGAAAGTAACCTGACTTTGTTGCTCTTTAGCGATTTGATTAGCCTCAATAGAAGAAACGACAAGACCTTTGTTCAATAAAGTCATGTACTTGCTCATCATAACATCTTGTTGGATGGCCTTTTCAATAGGTAACCAATCTCGCGAGTTTTCACTATTCAAAAGGTTTTGAATGGCTTGAAGAACGCGATTAGAGTTTATTTGACCTGTGCGCTCATCTCTGAATTGCTCTATGATTTGACCTGTGTTAGGATCAGTAAAGTATTGGTAAAGAATAGAGCCTGGCTTAACATTTTTAACTTGATCAAGCAACTCATCCGCACTCACTGAGATACCTAAATCCTTGAGTTCAGTTAGCAGAACGCGCTCTCTAATCATGTCTTGCCAGATTCTTTCGCGGATTGATTTTCTGGCTTGTTCTGAAGCCCCTTCTAGACCATATTGTTCATCAATTGCTTGTTGAACCTTCAATTCATAGTCCTTTATGTCTATTGACTCACCGGCTATTGTTCCGATCTCTTGGTCTTGACCTGCAAAAAAGCTTGCGCCACTGCTGAAAATGTCACCTAAAAGGAAAAGGACCATTGCCATTCCTATCAATACGATCAATAAGCCTGATTGCTTTCTAATTGTTCCAATTGCTGCCATGAAATACTAGCTTTTTTTTAATGGGTCGCGAAAATACACCTTGAAATGGAATAATTAGCTCTAAATTCCACTTTGTGAGGGGCGTAGATAAACCTCTTCGATTTTATTCTCACTTACCTTCTTGATTTCGATCATGTAATTGCCGATTTCAAGCACCTCTCCTGCCTCGGGAATGTCCTCACTTTCATTGATGATAAGCCCAGCAAGTGTTTCGTAATCACCACTAATAGGTAGATTTAAATTGTATTCTTCGTTGATGTAGTCCACTTCAAGCCTTGCACTGAAAAGGTATTGGTCCTCTCCGATTTTTTCTTCGATCAATTCTTCTGAATCATGTTCATCTTCAATTTCACCAAATATTTCTTCAACAATATCTTCCAGCGTTAACATGCCGGAAGTACCACCATATTCATCCACAACCAGTGCGACATTCTTTTTTTGTTCGATCAGAATTTTTAAAACTTTATCTGCCGTAGTAGTTTCTGGAATGATCGCAAGTGGTCTCAGGATATTTTTTATCGCATCGGGTTTCTTAAAGAGCTCAAACGAGTGAACGTAGCCGATAACATTGTCAATAGTTTCCTTGTAGATTAGGATTTTGGAATAGCCTGTATCCACAAACGTTTTACGTAAATGCTCGACAGAATCATCAAAGGAAAGTGCTTCTATTTCATTTCTAGGCACCATGCATTCGCGCGCTTTAATATTAGAGAAGTCGAGGGCGTTTTGAAAGATTTGGAGTTCGTTTTCCATTTCAGATTCTTCTGAGCTGTTTGATGAAGCTTCTTTCACATAATGATCGAGATCAACTCTTCCAAAGGCATATTCGCTTTCTTGAAAGTTTACAGAGAAAATCTTCAGGATATAAGTGAGTAATATGAATACCAACCAAACCACACCAAATAAAGGCGCACAAATGATGAGCGTTGGCACCATAAAAACATCCAATTTTTGATTCGGGTTTATTCTGAAAATTACTTTGGGCAAAAATTCAGCAAAAATCAAGATGATGATTGTCGAGATTATTGTTTGAATCAAAAGCACTAAGGCTTCTAATGCTCCACCATTGGTGACAAAGAAAAGACTACTACGAATGGACTCTTCAAGCATTTGTGCCATGAAAATACCATAGACTACAAGGGCAATGTTATTCCCTAGGAGCAAGGTGGTAATGAACTTAGATTGATGCTTAAGAAAGAAAGAATAAACCTTTGCGGGCAGCAACCCTAACTTCTTGTCCAACTCAATCTTGAGCTTGTTTGAAGAGACAAAGGCGATTTCCATTCCGCTGAAAAAAGCGGATAGCACCAAGGAAACCAAAATGGAAACAAATAATAGCGGATATGAAGGGTCGTCCATCGAAAAGGATAAATCAAATAAAGAATAGATTATGAATCTTGATCATTTTCTTTTTCCATTCTCTTTCGAGTATAATAGCGAAGATAGAAAAGAGTGCCGGCAATTAAAGGCATGAGCAAATAAAGTCCTGCCTCTACTAGGCCAAACTTTCCAACACTATATACGCCATAAACGAAGCTGACAATCGCAATGATCATCCAGAACTTCTCCATAAAAATATTATACTTCTTCATCTAAGCGTTTGTTTTACTCAGTTTGCAAAGTGCTGTCTGCACTTTCGTCAATTTTAATTCTTCCCTTGATATTTTTAATTTCATACCTCGAAAAATCTTGCTCCGCTTCTAATCCATCTCCGTACAGAATTTCTGAAGGGGTAGTGATTTTTACAAACTTATTAGTATAGATTTTATTGGTAGTGTTGTCCCAATTTAGCATTTCTGTATTCAGCATTTTACCCTCTTTGTCTTTTAATACTACACTGTCTTTGGCAACCATAAAATCTCGTTTAGGGAAATTAGTGGCTCTATCCGCTGTAATCTCCGACTCCAATTCTCCTTTTTTATTGAATGATAGAACACGAATTCCATTGTTGAATTCATCATAGGGCTCTTCTCCCGCTGGGAAACGGTCGATTTTACCAGCTTCTATGATGAGATGCACCCTGCCGGAATCAGTATATGTGATTTTTGATTCATAGATGGTTTGAAGTGGAAGCTCTTCGAAGTTTGTCAATCGATTCACATCTTCAATATTGTTTTCACAGCTAGAAACAAGCATCCCGATCATGAAAATGATCGGGATGAAAAACTTTGTATTTGAAAGTGTGGTATCCAATTAGTTTGATCTTGTACGAACGGTGGTTGACTCACCAATCCAGCAATCAAATTTAAATGTTGTTCCCTCATTCATACCATGAAAGAAACAGTCTTCTTTCTTAGGGAACTGCTCTGAGTAAATATTGATTTTTTTCTGAGCTTCTTCAGAAACACTTGGGTCAACAGATTTTGCTCTTGTGTATTTGTCTACAGCAGCCCAGTAAACCGCTCTCGCAGAGCAATCATTTCCGCCACAATCGCTTTTTCCTGCGATGTATGCATCTCCAATGATGATGTAAGCGTCCCCACTATTTGCATTAATTGCTAGCATTTTGGTTGCTAAAGATTTTGCTTTTTGACCTTGACCCATGGCAATAGCTGTGCGTGCTCCCTTCTCAAGGGCTTTCATTTTTAAAACATTGTCATCAGTTGATTCAATTGTCTTGCCATAGTATTCACTTGCTGTGCTATAATTTTTCTTTTTGGCATATCCATTAGCAATGGCGTAACTCGCTTCTGGGCTTGGATCAATAGCATAAAGTTTTTCAGCTACTTGCAAGTAGAGATTTTCTTCTGTGCAATCTCTTTTATCCATCACCTTCAAGATTTGACGCAATAGCTTCTCATCATTGGGTGTTGCTTTAAATTTTGACGAGTAAATCTCAATAAGATCAGGGCACTCTGCAACAGATCCAAACATCTTATCAATATTGTCTTGGGCTGATTGATAGGCAGTCTTCATTCTATCATCTGATTGGCTCTGCAGGTTAAAGTCGATAACATCGCTCAATGAAGAGTAAAGATCAAATAGAACAGCCTTTTCACCTTTACCGTCCCTGTATAAGTCATAAGAAGATTTGTATAAATAAATACTGGCACCTGGCTCCATTTCATTTCCTTGAAGTTCTAACGATTTTGACAAAGCTGCAAACGCTAGTTCAGGGTTGTTCTTTTTGTATTTTAAAAGGTCTGAGCCTTTTCTTCCAAGTACATAACCCTCTTTACCGAAATGCTCTATGCGTTGATCGTACGCCCAAAACATAGAATCAAGCAAAGAAGCTTTCTGGGCTTTATCTTCTTCTTTGTCTGAGAGTTCTTCGTAGATTTTAATTCCATTAGTCCACAAAGACTCTGTAGCTTTTGGGCAAACAGAAGCGGCACCTCTCCAGCCAACTATCGCATCATTATAATTGTCTTGCTTAAAGTATTCTATATAAAGTGACAGGTTCTGAACACACATCATACTATCCTCAGCATTGTTCGTGTAAGTTCTCAATTGAGCAAAAGTCACTTGGCTTAAAAGACCAAAAGCCATCAAGGTCATCAAAAAACGTCTCATAAAATTCAAATTAATATCAATCATATTTCTGTTTAGCAAACCACCTGTCGTATTGATTAGGTGTAAAGGTTAATCCAATGAAAATGTTTACATAATTCTCAACTACTGGAAGGCCTGCTCCTGATCTAATAGCATATTCAGTGCCAATATTGAAAACTGATGTAGATTTTGATGCAATTATAGGAACTCCAAGTCCAGCAGTGAATCCAACTCTTGTTGGTTGAACTCCTGAAACATTAAGCCTTGTTTGCTCATAGCTGAAACCAGCGCGGTATCGCATTACTTTTAGTAATTGCTTGTATGAAGTTGGGTCTGGGATGTATTCAACGCCCAAAGAGGCCCTGAATTCATCATTTAACCCTTGATTTACTCCAGCTATAGACAACTCTGACCAGCGGGTTGACGTGAAGTCAAGTCCAAGGCTTATGCGGCCATCATATATGAAACCAAAACCAAGCCCGAAAGATGATGCCGCTATGGTGGGAATGTTTGAACTAGAGAATGCTACCGTATCTACAATTGTGGGCGAGTTGTAATTATTGATAAAGGTGTAAGCAACATCATCAGAAAACGTATTCATTGAAACCGATGGCTTATAAAATGCTCCAACTGAAAAACTTCCGTTAATAGCATCGGGAGTGTTTTTATTCCAAAACAACCTGCGTGTATAGAGAAGTCCTAATTTGAAGTCAGCGGCACTGATTTCATGATTTTCTCCTCTATATAGGTTTGAACCAGAGCCATTAAATGCACTATCAATAATGGTTATTCTTTCATTCTGGATTGATCCAAAAACATATGATCCCGTTGCACCGATTGACAGCGTGTTTACTCTTCCTGAGTCAGAAAGAATATCATATCCTGCTGCTAAAAACGCTGAATTTATTCCTCCTTCACCTAAAAAACGATATTGAATCTCACCTAAGTCTTCGACAGTCTGATATGACGCCACATCATAGCCTTGACGAGCATATGGAGTTAGCCCGAAAGTGAAAGCACCTTTGCGTTTGCGCTGGGGGTCGATCACTAGAGGGAAAGCGAAAGAGAAATTTTCAATGGAAAATAATGAACTCGTTTCGCTAGTACCACCATTGTTTAAGGTTAAAAATTCATTTTTAATGTCGAAGTTGAAAGTTGGTCGATTTACAAAGACGAGCGCAGCAGGATTGTTAATGTTGATATTTTGAGTGCTCAACATGGCAAGACTTGTTCCACCCATTGAAGATTGAGCCGCCAAAGAAGAATGTACATTATCCCCCAATCCATATATCGAGTATGGCGATAGCGTGTTGGTTTGCGCGGATACACCTTGGCTCAGGCAAATGCTCAGAAGAAAGAGTAAACGCTTAATCATTTAATTTTTCATTGTATAGAAGGATAGAGTTTATTCCTTCTAGAATCAAATTTGGGGCTGCAAAAATGGCATTTTCAACGCGTTGCTCAACCATCAAATGATTTCCGCCTGTTAAAATTACTTTAAGATTGGGATGTTTTGCCGAAAAGAAGGCTATAATGCCGTCTATCTCTGACTTCATTCCTTGACCTGCACCGAATAAAAGAGATTCATTTGTGGTTGTTCCAATTTTAGGAATTTCTTGTTTAGGATCAACTTTAGGCAGGCGAGTTGTGAATTCATGCATCGCGTCTAGGCGCATTTTATAACCTGGGGAGATACCTCCGCCCAAGTGCGTTTTATTGGCATCAATCAAATCATACGTGATACAGGTACCCATGTCGATCACTAAAACGGTGTTTTCTGGAAAATATTTGTTTCCTGCTACCAAACCACAAATACGATCAATACCCAAGGTGTTTGGCGTTTTGTAATTGGTTTTAATTGGAAAAGGAGTGCTAGTTTCAATATTGAGTAGGTATATATTTGGAAACCAAGACTCAATTTTCTGAACTAAATTTTCTCCAACACTGGAAATAGCTATGGCCTCGATAGGGTTTCCAGCACAGAAGGTTGTAAGATCATTCTTTTCTGGAGTGGCTGATATCACTGATGTGCTCATCAAATCACCGCCTGAAAAAAGACCCAATTTTGTCCTTGAATTCCCTATGTCAACAATCAGTTTCAATTTCTATGAATAAAATGTTGGTGATTTTGATAAATTTCTACTTTTGCCGCCCGTTCTTCTGAAAGAGAATGCAAGATTAAAAAATCTAGCGGTGTGGTAGCTCAGTCGGTAGAGCAAAGGACTGAAAATCCTTGTGTCGGGGGTTCGATTCCCTCCCGCACCACTTTAAAGGCGATCCATTTGGGTCGCCTTTTTTGTTTTTACCATTAAAACCTTTTCTACTTTCTGATTTCAAATTGACTAAAAGATCTTGTAGATACCTTTGCTTCATGAAGAAAACGCCAAAAGTCGTTTTATTGCTATACGTGTTATTGGGGTATGTCTTTGCCCAGTTTTCATGGTGGGCATACCTGATTTACGATCTTAACCGCGAAATTTTCAATGCAAATGAGCGGTTAATTTCTATTGGTGGTGAAGCTATGTCCGAAGCCCCATCTGGTCTTCAGAATAAACTTTGGATGATTTTGGGCGAAGGAAGTGTTTTCCTTTCATTACTTCTAATTGGCGCATTCTACATTAGAAAATCAATCATTCGCCAGCAGCGCCTTGCACTTCAAGAACGCAATTTCATTTTGGCAACCACACATGAGTTCAATTCTCCCATTGCTTCTATTAAGTTGAATCTCCAAACCCTCAGCAAACGAGAGATGGATGCAGACCAGCGTTTTCAGATGTTGGATGGTGCTTTGAGCTCAGCGCACCGTCTGGAGTTATTGGTTTCTAATCTTTTATTAGCATCAAGACTTGATGGGGGGAAACTCGAGATGTTTTATGAGGAATTGGATTTGAATCGGCATCTAATCTCAATTTCAAAGCGTTTTGATTCATTGGCTGAGAAATCACATAATAGACTGATTATAGAGTGCCAAGAAGGGTTAGTGTTGATTGCGGATAAAAGTGCATTTGATACGATCATTAGTAATTTGATAGAGAATACCTTGAAATATGCCCCTGGAACTGAAGTTGTTATTAGAGCACAGATACAAAACAGTAGTGTGGTGGTTGAGGTATTAGATGTTGGACCAGGAATCCCGAAACTAGAGCGGGATCACGTCACAAAAAAGTTTTATAGAATGGGGAACGAGGAAACGCGCAGTCAGAAGGGCAGTGGATTGGGATTGTATTTGGTGCAACAATTGGTGCTGTTGCACAATGCTCAAATGAGCATTCAAGAGAATCACCCCAAAGGCACAGCTTTTAGTATAAAGTTCAATCAATAATTATGAGTAAGAAGAGAGCAGCATTGATCATTTTAGATGGATGGGGAATTGGAGACGGGTCAAGAGCCGATGCTATTACCAGCGCTAAAACTCCAGTCTTTGACGGTTTGATGAGCAAGTACCCACATGGAACTTTGAAAACTTTTGGTGAGCATGTTGGTCTTCCGCACGGCCAAATGGGAAACAGTGAAGTAGGTCATCTCAATATTGGTGCTGGAAGAATTGTTTATCAAGATTTGTTGAAGATTAATCGATCTGTTGATTCTGTCGAATTTGCTGAAATGCAGGCTTTGAAAGACGCTATTCAGCATGCCGAGAAAAACAATGTTGCGGTTCATTTAATGGGATTGGTGAGCAGAGGTGGAGTGCATTCCAACCAAGATCATTTGCATGCATTAGTGCGAATTTTGGAAACATCTTCGGTGAATAATGTATTTGTTCATGCCTTTACTGACGGTCGTGATACGGCTCCACGAAATGCGGTGGATGCTATTTCTGAGTTGGAAAAAGAATTGGATGGAAAGAAGGCAAAGTTGGTTTCCATGATCGGGAGATACTATGCCATGGACCGCGATAAAAGATGGGAGCGTATAAAAGACGCTTATGACCTTTTAATTCATGGAAAAGGCCAATCGACAACAAGCTTTACAGAACGCTGCAAAAGCAGTTATAAAGAGAGCATCACCGATGAATTTTTTAGGGCGAGTGTCATCGAATCCAAAGAAGGAAGAGTCAAAGAAGGCGATGTTGTTTTATGTTTTAATTTCAGAACAGATCGTTGCCGACAGATTACAACTGCCTTAACGCAGCAAGATTTCCCAGAGGTTGGAATGAGAATGCTTCCGCTTTACTATGTTACAATGACGAGGTATGATGAAACATTCAAAAACGTTCATGTGATTTTTGAAAAGGACAATTTGGTTAATACTTTAGGAGAAGTGGTTTCTAACGCTGGATTAAAGCAATTACGGATTGCGGAAACAGAGAAATATCCGCACGTGACATTTTTCTTTTCAGGAGGAAGAGAAGAGGCTTTTTCTGGCGAAGAAAGAATTGTAGTTGCATCACCCAAGGTGGCGACATATGACTTACAACCTGAAATGAGCGCAAACGAGATTACTGAGCGAGTTATTGAAAACATACAGAATGAAGCTCCAGATTTCATTTGCTTGAATTTTGCTAACCCTGATATGGTTGGTCATACCGGTATTTATGATGCGATCATCAAAGCAGTGGAAACTGCAGACACCTGTCTTGGAAGGGTGTTTGAAGAAGGACAAAAGCAAGGCTATTCATTTATCATAATTGCTGATCATGGCAATGCAGATATTGCTTATTTGCCGAATGGAACTCCTCACACTGCGCATACAACTAATCTGGTTCCTTGCATCATTGTTGGCGATCAAGTGTCCAGTGTGTCTAATGGTATTTTAGCCGATGTAGCTCCGTCAATACTCAAATTAATTGGCGTGAATGCTCCGCATGAAATGACTGGTTCATCACTGATTTAGTAGAACGAGAATAATAGACAAAAAAAAGCCCCGGCCATTTAGGTCGGGGCTTTTTGTATTATGAAAAGAAGTGATTATTCAACCACTACTTTGAAGATACTTGGAGTATTTACATTCTCAGTATTGGCTACTGAAACTGTATAAACACCTGTTGGAAGATTCAAATCACTGAATTCAATGATTTGATTCGATCCACTTACTGTTACATTTCTGTTTGCAGCAACTTGACCCAAAGAGTTAGTAATGCTGATATCATAAGTGCCAGATGCGTTCTCTAAACTAACATTGAAGTTTCCGTTTGATGGATTAGGGAATACGTTGATATTAGCAGCATCTGCTAATTCACCAACGCTAACATTTCCATCTACAGTGAACACTCCAACAGCGTCACAATCATCAGCATCAGTTACCACTAATGTGTAGTCACCCTTCACTGCTAATTCGTCAATGTTCATAGAACTTGATGTGAACCCAGAAGGACCTGACCAGCTATAAGTGAAGATTGTACCACTCAAACCATTCACATCAGAAATTTCAATAGAAGCATCAAAAGGTTCAGCAGTGCTTACATCAAAAACAGCACCTAATACTTCTGCGTTTGGATTACAGTTTGGAGTAGTTTTAGTTCTAATTGTCAAGTATGCTTGATCCTCAATAAATGTATTACCTCCATAAGTAATACGCGTTCTTGTGTAAAAACCACCTCCAGGGGCAGCTTGAAGATGCGATGGATCCTGGCTGGTAACTAAGAATAATGACTCAGCAAAAACCTCAATTCTGGCTTCATAAAAACCAGCAGGAATAATAGCTTCTGGTAAAGGGAAATAAACCATATCACCTGTTATCATTGAATTGTCTGTGATATAAATGGAAGATTGTGTTACAGGCACTTCATTCTCATCTATAACAGAGAGTTGAAAGCTAGCTCCTTGAACTGTCCATTCTTGATCCAAAGCAATACCCATTGAAGTTATCGTATCTTCAGTATTGAAAATATACTCTTGAGTGATAACAAATGGCTCGTCTGCTCCACCTTTTCCTAAAACATTTGCGCTTGATACTGGAAGTGGCGTCATTGAGAACTCATTTTCTGTCACATCCATATCTACGGAAAACATGTTGTTAGAAGGTATGTCATCTACATTATCACCTACAACATTCCAAGTGAATGTGTACGTTCCAACTCCGTTGTCAGGACCGTAAAGAGTTGTGGTTTTGGCAGTATCATCGGCAATTTCACCAGCAAGCAAAACACCTTGTGTTGCAGAAGAGAATGTTTGATTGTCTTGTCCAGAAACAATAACATCAAGTTTAGTATTTGTTTGATCTGCAGATCCTATGTTTGAATATACAGCTGAGAAAGTGATTTCATCTGCAGCAGCTTGACGGATAGGCATTGCACCGTAGTACCATTCGTAGCTGAATCCTACATTTTCAAAAAATGCTGTTTTGTCAATAGACAAATCATTTGATGGGACATTGAACAATGCAATATCATCAATGAAATATCCATAACCAATTCCTTCTACACCTGATCTATCAGCATCCCATGTGAATCGGATATATAGATCGCTTCCGTTAACAATACTAACAGGAACAAATAAGTCTCTTGAAGTAGGGTTAGCTAGAACACCTCCACCGGCAGTGGATAGTAAAGGGAAGTCTGTATTGTTATCTAGAGTCGTCCAGTTAACACCATTGTTACTTACTTCAACTTTCAATGTGTCATAAAATCTAGCGCCAAATTTCTCATAAGACAAAACCAAATTTTGATTTGAATACGTTGAGATGTCAATAGGATTTACAGTTGAAATTCTATGAAGTGTAGATGATGCGTTATTCGGATCATCCGGTACCATTACCGCGTAGTTACCTCCTGTAGTAGAGTTAATTGCTGCGTTAGCTGGGAAATACCAAGTACCTACGTTAGATGCGATTTGCCATCCACCACTTGGCTGGTTGTCAATGTTCCAGACAGATGCAGAGTCAAAGCTATCAAACCAAATGGTATCGTCATAGCTAGATAAACGCTGTGCTCCATTGTTATATCTGAAGACTTGATCGTTTTCAGAATAGTTCTTTTTAAAATCCTTAACATGGACCGGATATGCATTTTGCTGAGCAGAAGCTATGGAAGCAAATAGAAACAGACCTACTAAAGAGTAAAGTATTCTTTTCATAATGTTTGATTTAAAATTAGTTTGCAATATTAATTAAAGGACGTAAGAATTGAGCCTTTGGCAAGGGTTTCAATTAGAATATGGTTGTTTTTAACATCAATTAATGATGAATGGTTCGATTTGATGCCCAAAAGGAGTTTGTATCTTGATAAAATACACTCCTGGAGAATAGCCATTTAGTTGAATTTCTGCAGCTTTTGACTGGTGCCGATTCGATAATAGAATTCTTCCACTAATATCGTAGATGATCATTTCGGATATACTCTCGCTGCTTTTTATTTTTAAAAGGTCATCGCCAGAGGCAGGATTCGGATAGATCGTAAAGAATACTTTCTCTTCAACATCAGAAATATTTGCCGGACCGTTTTCAAGTAAATATTCGAGAAAAACTACGCACCCTAATTGATCGGTTACTTTCAAAGCGTATCCACCGCTTGGAATGTTGATCAAATCTTCACTTTGTATGCTGTCATTCCAAATAAATGTATGCGGATCTGTGCCGCCAAAGGAAGTTATATAAATTTTGTTTTTTGGAATAATACTGCCTGCAGTATCTCTGATCACTGAGTCTAGGGTGACAAAAAACGGCACGCCAGAAGCAATAGACACTTCGCTCAATTTTTCGCATCCATCGTCATCTGTTATAGTCAGATCATAACTACCCGATATTAGATCTGTAATTCCTTTGGTTTGCGAACCCGTTGACCAATTATAGGAGTAAGGTTTATTACCTCCTCGAACAATAGCTTGAGATGCTCCTGAGCTGTCATCATTGCAATAAACACCCTTAGAGTTGAAGTTTACTTCTAATGGGTCGGGTGATTCTGAAATATCAATGTATGCGAAATTCAAACATGAAGCATCATCGCTTACTGTTATCGTATATATCCCAGCAAGCAGGTTAGTCAATTCTTCTGTTGTGGCGCCATTAGACCAGTTATAGGAATAGGGAGCAATACCGCCAAAGACCGTTAAGTCAATAGCTCCTGAAGCTTCACCGTAGCAAATAGGCGTATCCGCTTGTGACACCACTACAGTCGGTGCATTTGCGTTTTTCAGCACAACTGAAGCTGACCCAACACACCCAATGGAGTCTGAAATTTGCAAGGAATAGATTCCCGCTGCTAGATTTTGCACCAAATTGTTCGTTGATCCATTGCTCCAGCTATAAATGAAGGGACTCGAGCCTGAAATAACAGCGTTAATTTGGCCATCTGAGGTCAAACAGTTAGGCTCTATTGTTGTGAAATTGATAATCAAAGAATCGCTTCCTGGTATAGAAATGAGGGTGTCTAAAGCACAGTCGTTGAAATCCAATAGTTGAATTTGATAATCGCCTTTTGCGAGGTTATACTCTGCAGATCCAAGTGTTTCAGAGTTCCAATTAATCAAATACGGTTCTTGACCTGATGAAATATTCAAGTCGACAGATCCAGTGTTTCCTCCGCAGCTATCTGGAAAGACAATAGGATTGACTTTTAGGCTTGAAGCACTATCAATTCTAAATGTTTTTGAATAAAAGCAGGGCGTATCATCGGATACCGTTACAGTATAAGCACCAGGTGCTAAGTTTGAAATTGTCGAGGTATTTCCAGCTGTATTTGACCAAGCATAGTTCTCAGTTCCTGTCATACCAAATACGGTTAATGAGATACTGCCATCATCACTGTTCGAACAAGACTCACTTATTAAAGTGTATTGAATGTGCCCGATGCAGCTGGTGTCAATGGATTTAAAAATTAAACTTGATTTTGGGAAATAAGAAAGCTGCTTCCATTCTTCCCCAGATTTTTGATAAATTACGTTGCTATCGAGGGCTTCTTTATTTCTACTTGCACCCACTATTAGGCGTCTAGGTCCTGGTTCTTTTTTAAGCGTAACGAGGTGTTTTCCCCCAGTGATTTCAATATTCAGTGGCAAACGAAAATCAACTCCAATATTCTCTTCCGCTACCTCGAAAACATTTGAAATATATGAAGGCGATTGATTGATGGAGTCAAAACGAAATATCTCGACTTTGAATTTTGCACCAACTTCAGATGAAGGGTGTATGCGAATTTTCATCGCCTTGATAGAATCCGTTTCATGAAAGTAGAAAACGTTTCCGTAGCGGTCTCCAGAGCCTTGAATCCATATTCCTGTTGAGTTTTCAGCTGTCGCTTCTACATGACGATAAACACTATCTACAACAGAAAAACTAGTGCTAAAAGCATTGTCGGTTAAGTCTAAATCAGCAGAGTCGCTTTCAATGGATGCCTCAATCGTGTAAACACCTAATTCATAGGGTGTGAATGCTTCAGAGCTTGGTAAATAGATTGTTTTCTTCTGATTTGCTCCCACCATCCAATTGGATGAAGTCTGATTATAGGTCAATGGTCCACTGACCTGAGCATTGATTCGTGCATTTTTTCTGCTTGAAGTTTTATTATCTATACAAGCGCCAAATTCAAATTTCGCTGCCCTGGCTTGAGACAATGGAATAGTCTCAAATAACTGTCCAGAGCCAAAATCATTTCCTTCTATTGAATAGAACTTTCGAAATGAAAACTCTTCTGAGATTTCATCAATGAGATAGACATCATCAATCGCAATTCCAGAGGCGTAATTGCCCGCATCATCATATAGGAATCTAAATTGAAAGCTCGTTGATATAAATGATCGCGGAATACTGAAACTGTAGTCTCTCCAAATCGAACTATTTACAATGTCACCGATAGGTGTCCAAGGTTTTCCTTGAGCTCTTACTTCCACTTTTGCAGTTTGCCCGCCACTTCCATTTTGAAATGCAGAAAATCGAAGGTTTAAATTTTCATTTCCAAGTAAGTCAATTATGGGCGAAGTAAGCCTGTCTTTAGACTTATTACAATTACAAACATCATCATTGGACATAGCAAATATACCGTGCAGCGGTACCGCCCAAAAACCATTCTCATTTGCTTGTCCAGGTGAAGAACCTCCAGTTCCTGTTACAAAACCTTCGCTTGCTAATGATTGGGATGCCCATCCATTAGGTAGGTTAGGGATTGCGCTGTTCTCAAACCCATCATAGAAAATAACATTTTCAGCAATCGTATCCTGATATCTCGATGACGCGATCGCAGTCATTTGTGATGAAACGACACGTTGACCAAGAGATAACCCTGAGATCAGAATAAGGCCGAAAAGGAAGAAATGCTTCATAGGCTTTAAGAGGCCCAAAAGTAACGATGATAATTCTTAAAAATTATGCAGTCGTTATTCTTCCATTGTCATTGCCGGATGATGATCATATTCTTCCAGTGGTGGACATGTACAGATCAAGTTTCTATCTCCAAATGCATCTGAGATTCTTGAAACAGGAACCCAATACTTATTCTGTACAATCCAAGGAAGCGGAAAAGCCGCTCTTTGACGTGAGTAGATATATGGCCACTCATCTGCTGTAACAGCTTCTGCCGTATGAGGTGCGTTTCTAAGAACACTCGTTTCAGCTAGATTGTCGCCATTTTCAATGAAGCGAATTTCGCTCCTGATCTCAATTAAGGCATCTGCAAATCGATCCAGTTCTTTTTTAGATTCACTTTCAGTTGGCTCTATCATTAATGTGCCAGCTACAGGAAATGAAACTGTAGGTGCATGATAGCCATAATCAATAAGACGTTTAGCAATATCTGAAACTTCAATTTGAGCAGATTTCTTAAAAGGTCTGCAATCTAAAATCATCTCATGTGCTACGCGATCGTTTGATCCAGTATAAAGTACTGGGAAGCTTTCTTTCAGCCTTGCTTTAAGGTAATTGGCATTTAAAATCGCAAATTTCGTGGCGTTTGTAAGCCCTTCAGAACCTAACATCTTGATGTAGGCAAATGAAATGAGCAAGATGGATGCACTACCATATGGTGCGCTCGATACTGGTCCGATACCTTTTTCTCCTCCCGTTTTATGAAATGGATGAGAAGGTAAGAATGGAGACAAGTGTTTTGCTACGCCAATAGGTCCAACTCCTGGTCCACCTCCACCATGCGGAATTGCAAAGGTTTTGTGAAGGTTTAAATGGCAAACGTCTGCTCCAATATTTCCGGGACTGGTCAATCCAACTTGAGCATTCATGTTAGCACCATCCATATATACTTGACCGCCATTGTCATGAATTATTTTGGTGATATCCTTGATACCTTCTTCAAAAACTCCATGCGTTGATGGATATGTAACCATCAAGGCTCCAAGATCTTCAGAGTAGGTTTCAGCTTTTGACTTTAAGTCATCAAGGTCAATATTTCCAGCTTCATCACATTTCACCACCACCACTTTCATCCCTGCTATTACAGCACTTGCAGGGTTTGTTCCATGAGCAGAGGACGGTATGAGAACAATATTTCTATTAGGATTGCCATTTGCTTCATGGTAAGCTTTTATGACCATTAAGCCAGCGTATTCTCCTTGAGCCCCTGAGTTTGGTTGGAAAGACATACTGTCAAACCCTGTGATTTCGCATAGCGAATCATGCAATTCCTTGATAATTACTTCGTACCCTTTAGCTTGGTTTGCTGGAACAAATGGATGAAGGTTTGCAAATTGTGGGTCTGAAATAGGATAAAGCTGAGTAGCTGCATTCAACTTCATGGTGCAACTTCCCAAAGCAATCATGCTCCTGGTAAGAGAAATATCCTTGTTTTCCAATTGCTTGATGTAGCGCATCATGTCGGTTTCACTTTGAAACGCATTGAAAATAGGATGTTCTAGGAATTCAGAAGAACGCTGCAAGTGAACAGGAATGGCTACTTCTCCGGTTGCCTTTGAAAGCTCAGCTTCTTCCTTGCCCAAAGCTTTCGCGAAAATTGAAAGAATAACATTTAGACTTTTCTCGTTCGTAGTTTCATCAACGGTAACTGTGATATGTCCATTTTCATGATACCAGAAGTTGGTGTCCATAGACAAAGCAGTTTTTTTAACTGCTTCAGCGTCCTTTACTTTCAAGCAAATGGTGTCAAAATAAGCGTCATGGCTGACCTCAACACCTATTTTGGAAAGGGATTGCGCCAATCTTTTTGCTTTTTGAGCAGTCTCCTCGGCAATCTCTTTTAAACGAATAGGCCCGTGGTAAACGGCATACATCGATGCCATAATGGCTAAAAGTGCTTGAGCCGTGCAAATATTACTTGTAGCCTTATCTCTTCGAATGTGTTGCTCACGCGTTTGTAAGGCCATTCTTAAAGCAGGGTTGTTATCGCGGTCCAAGGAAACTCCGATAATCCTACCTGGAATATGACGTTTATATTCGTCTTTAGTAGCAAAGAACCCCGCGTGTGGACCGCCATAGCCCATTGGAACACCAAACCTTTGAGTACTTCCAACTACTACATCTGCTCCCCATTCTCCAGGAGGAGTCATCAGACAAAGGGCCAGTAAATCACTCGCTACAACCGTTTTGATTTCAATTTCTTCGGCTTGAGTCATAATGGGTGAATAATCGCTAATCACACCCTCCTTGTTTGGGGATTGAATCAATATTCCAAAAAAGCTTTTGTCTAAATGAATGTCATTGACACTTGCAACAACAACTTTAACGCCAACGGCCTCAGCCTTTGCTTTGACTACCGCAATGGTTTGATCAAAGCATAATTCATCAACAAATAACTTGTTGACATTCGCTTTTTCTTGAGTCTTACTTCTTGAATGAAACAACATCATTAAAGCTTCTGCAGCTGCTGTCCCTTCATCCAACAAGCTCGCATTAGCAATTTCAAGTCCAGTTAAATCTGAAACTACCGTCTGAAAGTTTAGAAGGCCTTCCAATCGCCCCTGTGATATCTCAGCTTGATAAGGAGTGTATGCAGTATACCAACTTGGATTTTCTAGTATGTTACGCTTAATCACGGATGGCGTAATCGTTCCATAGTAACCTTGACCAATGAAGTTGTGAAACAACTTGTTTTTCGCACCTGTCTCCTTGGTGTATTCTAAGAATTCGAATTCTGTAACACCTTCAGGAAGTTTCAATGGTGCTTTCAATCGAATAGACTTCGGAACCGTTTCATCAATGAGTTGATCAATAGATGAAACACCAATAGTTTCAAGCATACTGCTGATTTCCTCTCTGCGAGGTCCGATGTGTCTCAGTTGGAAAGAATCGTGTCTTGTCATATCGTTTTAATAAAGGGTGCAAATATACTTTGCACGAGATTCATTAGGAGCATCGAATAACATGATATCTGTCTTTAAGTTTGCACGATAATTGCGATTTATTTCACCATGTTTGTAAAATGAGTAAAAAGCTCCCAATTTTCTTTGCTTTTGTAATTCTGTCAGGAGTCTTGTTTGCCCAGTCAAATCAGAGTATTTTGCTCATGACGGGTAATGTTTTGGAGGGAAATGTGACGAGTCAAGACACGCTATATCTTTATTATGATTTGGTGAAGAAAAGTGGAAAAACGAAGGCTAAAAAATTGGACCTAGAACGCGTTTTTTCAATCAATGGACCGAATGGTGAAGAAAAAGTGATTTACTATATGGATACGGTGGTAGGCAATTACTTTACTATAGATGAAATGCGTTTTTATATTCAAGGTGAGCAGGATGCGTCAAAGTATTACCGCGCCAATTGGACAATTGCCGCTGGACTCCCTATCACCGCTGGTTTGGGTTTTGTTCTTTCAGGGACAGTTTTTTCCTTCGCGGTACCTTTTGTTTACTTGGTTTCTACAGGAATTCCAGCCTATAAAATAAATAAGAACAAAATTTCTTCTTCTCATTTAGTAACAGAGCCAGCTTACGTGCTAGGGTATGAGCGAACGGCCAGAAATAAGCGCTTATTTAAGTCGCTCTTCGCGGGACTCGTAGGAACAGCGATTGGGTTTACTTTAGGGCAAGATATTATCAAATGATTATGCGGCTTGTCCGTGCTTTTGTCTACTCTAATTTATTCGTAGCCGTCCTGCTTTCGTGCTTAACGTTGAGCACTTATTCAATGCTTGACTATCTAAGCTTTAATTGGTTCGTTCCAGTAAGTATTCTTTTAGGTTCGTTTGTACTGTATACTTTTCATCGACTTTATAAGATTGATTTTATCCCAAAAGATCAATTGGCCCAGCGTCATTTATGGGTGCTCAAGTATGCAACATACTTGAAATATGCGATGAGTTTGGCTGTTTTTATTCAGCTATTGATTCTTCCTAATTTTCATGCAGACGCCATCGTTTGGATAATTCCTGCGGGTATTATCTCTGCGGGTTATACTATTCCTCTATTACCAACGGCAACGGGTTGGCAGCGGTTTCGTGATATTCCATTTGCCAAGCCCATTATTATATCTCTTGTTGCAAGTTATTTGACGTTCGGTTTTCCAATCTTCGAGCAAATGGGAATAGAAGACTTATTTTCAAGAGAGATTTTTCCTCTTTTTATTGAAAGAGTACTTTTTTTACTGGCTGTTACTATTCCGTTTGATTTAAGAGATATATCCAATGATCAACGGGCAGGTTTAAGCACTATTGCTACTCAATTTGGATTTCAAAAGGGACGTCAAGTTGGCCTCTTGGTAGCTGTGCTATGGTTTATACAAACTGGCTATGTGAGTTTAATGGGTAATTCTATTGAAGTCGCTGTGATTTACCTTGGAATTTTTAGTTTAATAATCATGGGATACATACTCATGAAACAGTCATGGGAAGAGCTGAAATATACCTTGGTTTTTGAAGGTCTTATATTGACCTATGCACTGGCTTTTATTCTGCTTTCGCGCTTCCATTCTATGGCCTGAATCCAACCTTTTGAAATAAGCGTGGTATGAGCTTTATAATAGCCGGCTTCACTAAAAAGTCTGCTAAATGATGGCAGTCTTTTGGCTGGAATAGAAGTTGTGAGTCGGAAAAAAACGTACAGAAGCTTGATGAAGTAAATCTTCCATTGTCTCGATTCAAAGCCATCTTCTTTGCTCAAATTGAAATCAAAAAAAACAATACTTCCTTTATGAGCAAGTGCACTCGTGAATTCATTGAGCATAATTTTTACATCTTTATATCTGTAGCAGTCTAGCACAAATGGAACGATGATATAGTTGAATTTCTTTTCACCAAGCGTTGCCCTATAATCATTGCAAAATTCAATCCGACTGAGATCATCAGCTGAAATTCTCGCCTTAGTTTTAATGATCATTTGGTCTGAAAGCTCAGCATAAACAAAACGTGATGAAATGTTTGATTCTAAAGCGTATTCCAGAATCTCCCCAGTTCCTCCGCCAATAATTAGTGTGTTTTCAGCGGTGGGAAGTGATTGAATAAAAGATCTTTTTAAGTTTTGAATCTTATTGCCAAACACGAGCCAAACCACAAAGTCGTAGATGGAAGAAAGTCGATTAAAACCTTGGCCGATTCGTGAGTCGTTAGGCATAAGCCTTTGCTAGAGCAGACTTCATAGCGCCTGCTGCTTTCTTCAAATCTTCATTGGAATGGGCAGAAGAAATAAAACCAACTTCATAGCTTGAAGGTCCAACGTATATTCCTTGTTCTAATAATTCGTCAAAGAATATTTTGAAACGTTCTCCACTTTTTGGGTCAATTTCATCTGCGCTTTGCACGCGGTTTTTATTGCTGAACGACATCCAAAAGATTGAGCCGACATGAAACATGTGAAATGGAAAACCTTGCTCGTCAGCATAAGATTGAACATCGTTTACTAGCGATTGTGCCTTTGCTGCCAGAGCATCATAAAAACCAGGCTTTAGACATTGTTCTAGTTGAGCTATTCCAGCTGCCATTGCAACAGGATTACCACTTAAGGTTCCCGCTTGATATACGGGTCCGTCAGGTGCAACATGATCCATCACTTTCGAAGAAGCTCCATATGCGCCTACAGGAAAACCCCCACCAATTATTTTTCCAAAAGCGATCATGTCAGGCTTGATACCGTAATATCCGCTGGCACCTTCAAATGATACTCTGAAACCAGAAATCACCTCATCAAAGAAGAGAAGAATACCCGTTTCATCACAGCGCTGTCTTAAAAATTGTAAGAACTCTTTGTCTTGTAATAAAAGACCATTATTGGCAGGAATTGGCTCGATTGCAATACATGCGATATCGTCACCATATTCTTCAATAGCTTTATTCACTGCTTCTTTATTGTTCAATGGAAGCACGATCGTTTCTTTCACAAAACTCTCAGGAATTCCAGCTGAAGTGCTCGTTCCAAGCGTAGCCAATCCTGACCCCGCTTTTACCATCAAACTGTCTACATGCCCATGATAGCAGCCTTCAAATTTTACCACTTTATTCTTTCCAGAATAACCTCTTGCCAAACGGATGGCGCTCATAGCGGCTTCGGTTCCAGAGTTGACAAAACGAATTTTTTCAATGTAGCGATGGTTGTCTACGATCAACTTCGCCAATTCTGTTTCATACTTGTTAGGTGCGCCAAAGGATGTTCCATTGGCCATTACGGATGAAACTTTCGCCAAAACTGTATCATCTGCATGACCTAAGATAAGCGGACCCCAAGAGCAACAAAAATCTATGTATTCATTTCCGTCAGCATCCCAAGTTTTACTGCCCTTTCCTTTCTCGAAGTAAATAGGAGAACCATTTACAGAACGAAATGCACGAACGGGAGAGTTTACTCCGCCTGGTAAATATTTTTTCGCCTCTTCATAGAGCGCGTCTGACTTGGATCGAGTAATCATTGTAGAGCTTTCAAATTAGGCTTCAAATATAGAATGCTCAAGTGGGCTAAAAGTTCAAAAATGGAATCAATTCAATCTGCGGTAATAATTGATTTGCCCAAGATGATAGTTAAGATGACCAGAAAGATGGAGAAGGAATTGACCGGTGGTCATTGGATGACCAAATACTTCAATAGGAAAATTTGCTTTTAAATCTTCTGTGCTCAACTTTTTGAGGGTTGATGATACTGAGGATTTTGCGTTTTCAATTTCAGAAAGCAATATTGATCTAGCAACTTTGCTGTTGAATTCAGCTTCCCGATTTCGTTGATAGTCACTTTTGCCAAGAACGTGCCCGATAAAATGCTGAAGATTTCCGGTAATATGCAGCGCTAAGTTTCCTGCCGTATTGCTGATGCCTTTCTTTTTATTCCAGAGGTCATCTTCGGATTCAAAGACTAATACTTCAGCTTGAAGTCGATCTAAGTCACGAAGAAATAGTGCTAATAAATCGGCAGTCATATTTTATTGGTTTGATGGACATTCAACGGTTGCTTTTACAACACCGTCTCTAGCATTGATCATGTCGCCCATCACACATTCGCATATTTTTTCTCTTTCCGTGTCATGCAGGTTGCTGCCAATTGCACCAATGGTCATCAAGCAAACGTTGCCTTCAATGTCCAACTTATCATTATTTGAAAGGCGAATTGTCAATTCATAAGAATAGCGCCCGTCTTTTTCGTCACCACCGTCCCAATAGGCTTCAATGCGCTCAGAAGATTTATATACGGTATTACGTCCTTTCTTTATGACTAAGTCTTCGACTTCAAACCTTTTTCCAACAGGCACAAAAATATCATTCACGCCATCTCCATTAGGAGTGAAAGCTTGCGGAATGTAAAGTGCAAATGAGTCAGGCAACACATAATTTGTATTGATGATCTCGTATTCATCTTCACAACACCGATTGTTAATTTGATACTTAACACATGAGGTAAGTGCGAAAGAAGCGATGATTAATAGGAAAAAGGCCTTTGTGAAAATCTTCATACAATTTGCTTTAGACGTCAAATATAGCGCTTGGCGTAATCCTTCAATGTGTTGCTCTATGAAGAGAGGAAAATTTATTCGCAAGATTATCAACACTTTAGATCCTTATGCATAATAAAATTAGGTATAATATTTGGATGCATAAGAATCTAATGTATATTTGCCTTATGTATTCAAATGAACTCATTAAAGGAACGCTTAAAACGATTGTTTTGAGCTTGTTAGCTAAAAAAGGCCGGATGTATGGTTATGAAATCACTCAACACGTGAAGGAAGAAACCGATGGAAAAATTCAATTGACCGAGGGTGCGTTGTATCCATTATTGCATCGATTGGAAGCGGAAGGCTTACTCGACACCGAGAAGGAAAACATCGGAAAGCGAGTACGGAAATACTACAGATTAACAGATACAGGAAACGATCAAGCGACATCATTAGCAGCAGAATTTCACGAGTTCTCTCAAACAATGAATCGCCTATTGAATAACTTCTCACTAAAACCTAGCTACAATGTCTGAATTGAACGAACAACAAGTTGCTTTGATCAGCGCATACATTAAGCAGCACGGAATAGCACAAAATGAATTGCATGACGATCTTTTAGATCATGTATGCACTTCTATAGAACGGCAAATGGATGAAGGCAAATCTTTTGAGGCAGCCTTTGAACAAACAATAAAGCTCTTCGGACCTGGGGGCTTAAAGCAGGTACAACAACAAACTTTTGAATTATTAACCGAAATGAATGAAAACATGAAAAAAGTAGCATTTTCTTTCGGACTGACTTCGACTATTCTTCTCTTGGCGGGGACGATTTTTAAACTGATGCATTGGCCTGGTTCCGCTGTCTTAATTGTTTTGGGTGCGGGCTCGCTTGCATTCGTGTACTTACCCATGTTGCTTTGGCACAAACTGAAGGAATCACCTCGTGATGAATCGATGATGCACATCTCAGGTTTTGTGGGTTTAACGCTGACCACAATTGGGGTCTTGTTTAAGATTATGCACTGGCCCGGTGCGGCAGTTACCTTGCTGTCTGGAATGGCAATTCTCGCTGCACTTTATGTTCCTCTTTTTTACTTTAAGAAGTACAAATCATCCGCAAATAAGTCCATTACGCTATCCACTGGTTTGGTCGCAATGACATGCTTAATTCTAGTGTTTGGCTTAATGAGCGTAAACCGAAGCACCAACTTCAATAGAGGAATATTGTTGGTGGGCGCTGAACTCGAAGATTCAGTGGATAAAGCAGCAAATAATGAAGCACTTTATTCTAAATTGGAAGGCAACCAGAATGCTGTTGCATTGAAAGCTACAGTCAATAAATCCTCCACAACTTTAGAGTCATTTCGATTAGAACTAATCTCTGAAACGGAGGGAATTTCTAGAGAAGATGCAAAGAATGCAAAAGTGTACTTGCTGAACGGACAAGACAATTTCGACATTCCAACACATATTTTATTTGGTGGAGAAGGAGAGTTTAGCGCAAATGCCCTCATCACTTCATTGGAATCTTTTCAAACAGAAATATTGCAAGTTTATAAGCCTGAGATTCGCAGTGAAATGGCGGCTATTTTACCATTTGATTTTAGTAAAACTTATGAAATGAGTGGACATGAAACAGACTGGGAGACGTATCATTTCCGTCATATTCCATTGAGTGGAGTACTCTCTCAACTTTCTAAAATGCAGCTCGACATTCGCAATGCTGAAACACAAGCATTGCTATACCTTCTAAGTCAGTCCGCGGTCTCCGAATCGCCAAGCGGAGACCAAGGCGCCTCTGAGGCTCAGTCCTTATAGGTTCGTAAAAGCCCTCCTTATGGAGGGCTTTTCAAAACACTCGCTCTTTGGCAAGAGCAAACCGTATCGTTCTCTGTTTAGTTAGGTTAAGGGCGCTTCTTCGCTGGAGGCGCCCTTTTTTGGCTTTAAGATTCTTTAATTTTTTACATTGCCTCGCTTAAAGAAATGAATTTCATCCTCGCACATATTTCCCTTTGGCAGTCTGTAAACATCCTATTCGTTTTCGTTTTGGTGTTTTTTGGATTCAAGTATTTAGAGACGTTTTGGTCGTATAAAATCAGCAAGCCGCATGCTTGGGAAAAAGCGGTGAAAGAAAAGTTAGTCTCAAAGGACTTAATACGAATAGAGCGATCTTACAGAGATCGGGTGCGGTTTTACAATTTATGGTTTCAGGTAGAGCAGCTGCAGAAGAACAAAGTCGCTGGCGCTTTTGCAGAATTGGGTGTGCACAAAGGAGAAACAGCACGGGCAATTCATCATATGGATCCTAACCGAATCTTTTACCTTTTTGACACATTTGAAGGCTTCAGTCAGAAGGACTTGGTTCTTGAAAAACAGAAGGACGATAGATTTACAACGGACATGTTTGCGGACACGAGTGTTGAAAAAGTTCAGCACTATATGAAAGGAAATGATAATCTCAGATTCAAACCAGGTTTTTTTCCTGAGACATCAGTAGGCCTCGAATCTGAAAAATTTGCTTTGGTACATATTGACGCAGATTTATATGCTCCAACGATTGCGGCCTTGGAATTTTTCTATCCGCGATTAAATAGTGGAGGTGTAATCATTGTTCATGACTACAACCATAATTGGGAAGGCATCCCAAAGGCAATTGATGAATTTATGGTGACCATTCCCGAATCCCTCATTGAATTATCGGATTGGCAAGGAAGTGCCATGATTGTAAAGAATTAATGATTGAAGGCCTTTCTGAACTCTGAATTGGTGGTGGGGTTGATACATTGTCTGTCACTTCGAGTGATTCCGCGAATAGCGGGATTGTATCGAGAAGCGACTAGACAATTCATGGTCATGGTCGCTGTCTTAGTTCTCGATACTTTTCTTCGTTCCTCAGAAACACTCGAACTGACAGCTAAGGAGGTTCAGGGTTCATAGTCACGCAGAGTGCTAGCGTCAGTCTGAGGTCGCTGACGAAGGAGGCGAGTCTCGAAGACAAGCGGCTTAAGAAGGTTAATGGTTCCCAGTTATTGATTAATAGGTTCCCTAATAATCAATTATAAATCATGAATTACAAGTCACTCTATAACCCTTCTCTCCTCAACTCTTCAACTAGCTCTGAATCTAATCAATCCTCGTAACTCGAACCTTTTTCTTCTTCAATCGTGAATTATCCAATTTCTGGATAAGTTGATCAACTTTTGATGCGTCTACCGCCACAAAAGAGCAGTCTTGTTTGATTTCAATCACACCAACTTGATCATTTCCGAGGCCACCTTGCTTGATGAATAATCCAGCGATATCGCCTTTAGAAATTTTGTCTTTGCGTCCACCAGACACAAAAATGGTCTCCCAAGTAATGGCTTCTTTCTTTTTTACTGAAGGCAGGTCTTCTAGGTCTTCAATAGGTGGATTAATAGCTCGGATAAAATCCGGTAAACGTTCTTTTTCGTATTGTAAAATATATGCAGATCCTTCGCTATTCATGCGGGCTGTTCGACCGTTGCGATGCGTAAACTCTTGCTTTTTCAGCGGCAAGTGATAATGGATAATATACTTCAATTCGGGAATGTCCAATCCACGCGCAGCAAGGTCTGTAGCGATGATGATATTGTAGCTTCCATTTCTGAATTTGATCAAAGCGCGCTCTCGATCTTTTTGCTCCATGCCACCATAAAAAATGCCATTGGCAATATTGTGTCTGTCTAAGTATTCACTCACACGATTGATTGACTCTTTGAAATTGCAAAAGATGATCCCCGGCTGATCGCCTAATTGTTCGAGCACTGCCACTAGCGTATCTAGCTTGTCCCTATCTGGCGAAAGCAAGATTTTGATGTCAAGCATCGGAACGCCATCTTCTAAATAGTTGACATATTTCGGATCCTTGAGGCCAACAAAAGAGGGGATAAGGACTTTTGGTGTAGCCGAAGTAAGCAAGCGTTTTTTTACTTCAGGAAGCAATGCACAGATTTCGCTCATTTCACCTTCAAACCCAATTTCGAGTGATTTATCGAACTCGTCTAGTACCAGTGTTTTTATGAAGGTCGTTCCAATACTTTTTCTTCTAAGATGATCTGCAATTCGTCCTGGAGTTCCCACCAAAATAGCTGGTCGATGCTTCAACTCCATTCTGTCTTTTGAAGCTGCTCTTCCGCCATACACTGCATTGGTTTTAAAACCAGTGCCCATTTCTCTAATCACTTGCTCAATCTGAATTGCCAGCTCTCTGGATGGAACAATGATGAGCACTTGAACTTCTTCGCATTCCGGATCCAATTCCGCAATAATTGGTAAGAGAAATGCCAGAGTTTTACCTGTTCCGGTCGGAGAAAGTAATACGATTTCTGGATTCGAATGAATCGCTTCTGTAGCTTCTACTTGCATAGGATTGAGTTTTTCAATTCCTAGTTTAGAAAGTATGGCTTCGCGGTTTTTTATATGTACTGACATGATGCTTTTGCTTGCAGAATGAACGAATGTTATTCTTCTGCAAAGGTCGTCAATAAAATGCTCTGCAAGTTTTATCAAACAAGAGCTACCAATACAACTTCGATTTGCAGTTCTTTGCAGCATGCAAAGCGAACTCACCTTTCAAACAGATCCTCAAACAGCCTCGTCAGATGAGCTTATTAAGGAAGAAATTGCCACTCAAATGGAGATTGGATTGGATGAGATTAATGCGGTTCATGTTCTCAAACGATCCGTTGATGCGCGTCAACGGCATGTGAAGATCAATCTCAAAGTTCAAGTGTATATCGGTGAAGATTTTATCGAAGAAGATATCCAGCTTCCAGATTATAAGAATGTGAGCAATGAAGAACCAGTGATAATCATTGGAGCGGGTCCTGCGGGAATGTTCGCTGCATTGCGCTGCATAGAATTGGGTAAGAAACCTATCATTATAGAACGCGGAAAGGATGTGAAAGCTAGAAGGCGAGATCTCAAAGCCATCAATCAAGATCACATCGTAAATGAAGATTCTAATTATTGCTTTGGAGAAGGTGGAGCAGGAACATACAGTGATGGTAAGCTTTACACACGATCTAAAAAACGAGGAGACGTAAATCGTATTCTACAGTTATTGGGGGCATTTGGAGCGAGCCGCGATATTTTAGTGGAGGCTCATCCGCATATTGGAACCAACAAGTTGCCGGGAATAATCACGGCTATTCGCGAATGTATTTTGGCTAATGGTGGAGAAATTCGGTTCAATACCCGCATGACTGATGTAGTGATCGATAGCTCGGCCATTAAAGGAGTCGTGCTTTCTGACGGAGAAACTTTGAATGCCGATAAAGTGATTTTGGCTACTGGGCATAGTGCGCGTGATGTGTTTGAATTGCTGCATCAAAATGATATTCTTATTGAAGGAAAACCATTTGCCATAGGTGTGCGTGTCGAACATCCACAAGCATTGATAGACTCCTTACAATACAAGTGCGAAGTCCGCGGACCATATTTGCCGCCTTCGCCATACAGTGTTGTGAAGCAGGTTTCAGGCAGGGGAGTTTATTCTTTTTGCATGTGTCCGGGCGGAATCATCGCGCCATGTGCAACTGCGCCAGGTGAAGTTGTAACCAACGGTTGGTCGCCAAGCAAACGCGATCAATCAACGGCAAATTCGGGCATTGTAGTAGAATTAAAACCCGAAGATTTTAAAGCATATAAATCATTTGGACCGCTTGCAGGAGTGGAGTTTCAGAAACAAATTGAGCAACGTGCTTGGCAATTGGCTGGCGGGACGCAACGTGTTCCAGCTCAACGATTGGTAGATTTTACTGAAGGAAAAAAATCGGATGTGATTCCTGAAAGTTCTTATGTTCCGGGAACTACTTCCGTTGAAATGAAACAAGTCTTGCCTGAATTTATCTATCGGGCTTTGCAGCAAGGGTTCAAGGAGTTTGATGCTTCGATGAAAGGCTATTTGACCAACGAAGCTGTGGTTCATGCTCCAGAATCGCGCACTTCTTCACCAGTAAGAATTCCGCGAGACCGCGACACATTAGAGCATGTCCAAATCAAAGGTTTGTACCCGTGTGGTGAAGGCGCTGGTTATGCCGGTGGTATTATTTCAGCTGCGATTGATGGCGAGAAATGTGCAGAAATGGCTTCTGTAAAGCGCTAAGCTTTTTGCTTCTTAAGCATTTTGTGCGCAGGATTTGTTTCCCAATTCAAGTAGGCATGATACGTTGTTGCCAATCCTAAAACTGCGCAGCAGACAACAGCAGTCCATTGTATACTCGGATAAACATCCCACTGTCGATAGGCGATTGCTGCTACCGCCCAAATTCCGACAGCCACAAATTCTCGCATGTTTCTGAAGTAGAGCATGGCTAAATTGAGCACTGTCGCTACGATAATCATGATGATCGACCACGTTGAATCTTCCAACCCTGACTGCCATTCAATCTTTACCAAATAGGCTGAAATGTTGGCGATGGTAGCAACACAAATCCATCCAAAATAGATAACGATTGGCCACCAAATATTTCGAATCACAACGAAGGGCGCGTCCCAGCGTTCCATGTTTAATCTGATTACCAGAATGATCAATGAAATCAAAAGTCCAAGCATTATCAGCACACTTAAACCTGTTCTTTCGGTGAGCCAAGCCCAAATCCAAAGTCCGTTAAGAACGTTGGCGATTATGAGCCATGGCCCCATTTTGTCTAAGAAACCGCTGTGTTCTTTTTTGAAAAAGGCCATTTTGATTTGGTAATAGGCGTGAATTAATAAACCAATGAAAATGATTCCCCAAATGCTGAAAGCGTATCCAGCGGGAGTAAATAGGCTATAATATTTATCGCTCAATTCTGCCATTTTGACTCCGTTTAAACCTTCTGCTCCGACAACGGAATTCCAATAAACGATGGCGATTGTGACGATTAAGTTGATGATGGCGTATGCTTTTTTCATGGTTTTTGTTTTATGAGATCCTACCCCAGTTTGGTCGATTTTTCATCATCAAAGTTAAATGAGCTTTTACGCTGCTTAAGCTTGGATGTGACATTGTAGGGTCATTGTCGTAAATGTATAATGCTTCTGATCTAGATGCTTCCAATATTTCAGTGTCCTTAACAATATCAGCAATATTAAAATCCAGTGCTCCACTTTGTTGAGTTCCTATAATGTCTCCGGGTCCGCGAAGTTTTAAATCCACTTCTGAAATTCTGAATCCATCGTTGGTTTCCACCATGGTGTTCATTCTTACCCGACCATCGTTGCTTAGTTTGTTTCCGGTCATTAAAATGCAGTAACTCTGATCGGCTCCGCGTCCTACGCGGCCTCTTAACTGGTGCAATTGAGAAAGTCCAAATCGTTCGGCACTTTCAATGACCATCACGGAAGCATTGGGCACATTCACGCCCACTTCAATTACAGTTGTTGCCACCATTATTTGACATTGACCTTCAGCGAAGCGCTTCATTTCAAAATCTTTATCGGCAGGTTTCATTTTGCCATGCACAATAGCCACTTCATATTCAGGTCTGGGAAACGCACGACAAATACTTTCATGGCCATCCATCAAGTCTTTGTAGTCAAGCTTTTCGGATTCTTCAATCAGCGGATAAACCAAATAGACTTGTCTTCCCAAAGCAATTTGCTCTTTCATAAACCCAAAAACCTGAAGGCGGTGACTGTCCCAACGATGAATGGTTTTGATCGGTTTTCTTCCAGGCGGTAGTTCATCAATCACGCTAACATCTAAATCACCATAAACAGTCATTGCTAGCGTCCTAGGAATAGGTGTGGCGGTCATGACTAAAATATGCGGTGGAACTGTGTTTTTCTTCCAAAGCTTAGACCGTTGTGCCACGCCAAATCTGTGCTGCTCATCTATCACAACTAAACCCAGATTCTTGAATTTCACCTTGTCCTCGATCAAAGCATGTGTGCCGATTAAAAGATTGATTTCACCATTTTCCAATTGTGCATGAAGTTTTTTGCGGTAGGCCGTTTTTGAACTTCCTGTGAGTAGAGCAACATTGATGGACATTTCGGAGACTAATTCAAACAGCCCTTCGAAGTGTTGCTGCGATAGGATCTCAGTAGGTGCCATGATGGCGGCTTGGTATCCGTTGTCGATCGCAATCAAGGCGCATAGCAAGGCAACGATGGTTTTTCCGCTGCCTACATCACCTTGTAACAAGCGATTCATCTGACGGCTGCTTCCCATGTCCTTTCTTATTTCCTTGACCACGCGCTTTTGCGCTTCAGTTAAAGAAAATGGCAGATGATTGTTGTAGAAATCGTTGAAATGATTTCCAACTGTTGTGAAAACGAGTCCTTTGATATTTTGCTCTCGTGATGCCTTCACTTTCATCAAACGCATTTGAACGTAGAACAACTCCTCAAATTTGAGGGTCAGCTGAGCTTCGGCAAGCTGCTGTGTATTTTCAGGGAAGTGAATAGCTTGGATAGCTTTTCGCATCGGCAAAAGGTTTTGCCTCTTGATGATATATGCTGGCAAGGTGTCGGCAATCGAAAGAAGCACTTGAGGAAGTGCAGTTTGCATCAAATTACGAATCGCTCGGCTGTCTAGTTTTCTGGATTTCAATTTTTCCGTCACAGGATAAACGCCTTCCAAGCCACCTTTCAAAGGCTTATCAAATTCGGCTGCCGGTTCAATTTCCGGATGCGTCATTTGCAGCTTGTTGTTGAATATTCCGGGTTTGCCAAACAGCACATATTCTATGTCAGGCTTGATGCTTTGTTTGATCCACGTTAAGCTTCTAAACCACACCACTTCCATTATACCTCCTTGAGAATCTTGAAAAGCACCAACCATGCGTGAAGCTCGCTGTGCTCCAATACTATCGATGCGAATGAACTTGCCTTTTACCTGAACCAAAGCTGCGTTTGGATCTACCTCGCTGATCAAGTAAAACTTACTGCGATCAATGTGACGAAAAGGGTAGTGGCGAACTAAATCGGCAAATGTGCGAATGCCTAATTCGCTTTTCAGCAGGTCGGCTCGCATTGGGCCAACGCCTTTCAGAAATTCTATGGGTGTGTCAAGTGGATTCACTGTGTGATACGAAGAAAACGCAATCTGTTGAATAAATGAAGTCTAAAAGAACACGCATTAAATTCTAGAAAAGACTTAGTTCCTTCTCCCTGTCTTTCTTCTGCCACTTTGAATTTTTGCCGCCTTTTTCTTGCGCTCGCCATACAAATCTTCGCTGGGAATGTTGAGTTTATCTGCCATCCACTTCATGGTGCTTTTGGCTGATGAGTGCGCTTCATATTCTCCAATTTCAAAAGGAATGATGCCTTCTTCTCCTTCCAAGATGACGAAGTATGAATCGTGTGATTTACTGTTGAAGCTTTGACTAATAAGGATTGAAGCTGACATGGTTTTGAATTGTTCTAAAGTCAAACTCACTTTGGTGAAATCACTGAGTGTTTCCCACTTTCCATGTCGAATCATCAACATATTGCGGTATTGACGAATGCGATTGTTCTTGAAGTCAATATTCACACCACGAAAATCCAGAAAAATAAAAATGCAAACGATCGCAATGAAATACATTACGAGTGCTGAAACGAGATCTCCGCTGATAAGCCAAGAGCCATAAATGATAAATCCGATGGCGCCAAACATTCCAATTGTTGATGGCATGCCTTCAAAGCGTGGTCCATGCTTTATGCTGATGTAATCTCCTTCCAAGATTTATGCACTTAAATCAAGCATCTCTGCGTTGGTGACAATGTGCGACCCTTTTTTTGGTTGCTCAGCATGATGCAGCATGGCATGCGCTACCTGCGAATCGTAAATAGCTTTAGAGCTTTTTGGGATGATAAAACTTAAACCTTTCATCAAAATCTTTCCTGCGAACTCACCGAATCTGAATTCTTTTCGATCTCCGAGAAGCATACTTGGACGGTAGATATAAATGCTTTTTAATTGATCTAACTTCTGGATCTCCACCTCCATGCGACCTTTTACCTTGTTGTAGAAAATCTTTGAATTTGGATTTGAACCAGCTGCGCTAACGACATGGAATTGAGGAATATCTTTTCGCTGACTAAAAACGGCAAGTTTTGAGACGTATTCAAAATCTACTTTCCTAAAGGCGTCTTTGCTGCCGGCATTGGCCATGGTCGTTCCTAAGCAGCAAAATGTTGCGTCAACGTTTGGTGGAATTTCATTATCAGTAAACGTATCCCAATTGATTGCTTTTTCTTGAAGCTTTTCATTCGTTATGCCACTAGATTTGCGCACCAACGATGTCACTTTTCCAGTTTCAGGATCATTGAGTAACAATGAGAGAAGTTGCTTTCCAATCAATCCAGTTGATCCTGCTATCAGGTAGTGTTTTTTATTTCCAATCATAATTAGGCTTCTGCTACTTCAATCCAATCGCCATGTTCAGCAATCAGAGCGATTAATTCATCTACAGCTTCTTTTTCAGGGACATTGCGCTTCACCACTTCTTTTTCTTTGTACAGGGTAATTTTTCCTTGTCCAGTTCCAACGTAACCATAGTCCGCATCGGCCATTTCTCCTGGACCATTTACGATGCATCCCATAATGCCAATTTTAAGGCCTTTTAAATGGCTCGTTCTGGCTCTGATTTTGGCAGTCGTTTCTTGAAGGTCAAACAATGTTCTTCCGCATGAAGGACATGAAATGTATTCTGTTTTTGAGATACGCGTTCGAGTAGCTTGCAAGATGCCGAATGCTAATGAGTTGAGCATCTTCTTACTACCGCAGTTTATAGCGTCAATCCAAATTCCATCGCCCAATCCATCAATGAATGGAGCTCCCAAATCTGTTGAGGCATAAAGCTGCAAAGTATTTTCATCTAAATCCCGGTAGCTGCGCTGAATGATAACCGGAGTGTTACATCCTTCTTCCATCAATCTGAAAAATGCCGCTCGCTGCTCTGCCATTCCGTGTTCGTTTTCTGTGGTTAGAATCAACACAGCTGTAGGATCAGATTTTAAAGCAGCAATCAATGGCATATCCAAGCCATCTAAGTCAGATTTCACAAAGTTGATAAGAGGCGATTTTCTCTCCGCCACTACATAGCTTATGCTTTCAAAAATCGGGTAGTGGCGATCTTTATCTTGCCAGGCAGCTGCGTTTTGAATAACACTTAATGTTCCAGGAATTTCAAACGAAATGGACGAATCACCGATATAAATAAAATCACAGGCTTGGTCAGTAATGTTCCATTTGTCTAATGGCACAGAGTAATTGTAGCCTACGGCATGCAAGTTTGCGGGCTTAATTTCTTCTAATTGAGAAAAGTCTTGAATGATGCGCGGCACATTGTGGTCTCCAATGTTTCCAGCCTCAGCAGATGATCTTCTTGAATATTCAAATGGATTGATCGGATAAGATGTCAATTCAGGAATAGGAGCATGGTTGGCTCTATTCTCGTAACGTTTTGCCAAGGCAAATGCCACTGGAATTTCAAATTCAGGTTCTTCGGTCAACGAAACTCGGATGGTGTCGCCCAAACCATCTTCAAGCAATGTTCCGATTCCAACAGCAGATTTTATACGACCATCTTCGCCTTCACCGGCCTCTGTTACTCCAAGATGCAAAGGATATTTCATCCCTTCGTTCATCATGCGATTTACCAAGAGACGGTAGGCTTGCACCATCACTTGCGTGTTGCTTGCCTTCATGGAAAGCACAATATTGTGAAAGTCATGATCGCGGCAGATGTTTAAAAACTCCATCGCACTTTCTACCATTCCCAGTGGTGTATCTCCATAACGACTCAAAATGCGGTCGCTTAATGAACCGTGGTTTGTGCCAATGCGCATGGCAGTGTTGTGTTTTTTGCACAACAACACAAGAGGCGTAAAACGCTCCCGTATTCTTTCTAGCTCTGCTTTGTACGTTTCATCGTTGTATTCGATGTGTTCGAATTTCTTCTTGTCGGCATAATTGCCAGGATTTACGCGCACTTTTTCGACAATCGTAGCGGCAATTTCAGCTGCGTTTGGTGTGAAATGAATGTCAGCAACAAGCGGAGTCATGTAGCCTTTAGCAGCCAAAGCTTCTTTGATCTGCTTCAAGTTTTCAGCGTCTTTTTTACTTGGAGCTGTGATGCGCACCAATTCACAACCAGCATCAATCATCCGGATGCTTTGGGCTACCGTTTTTTCGGTGTCCATCGTATCGGTGGTCGTCATCGACTGAATACGGATCGGATTATCACCGCCCATTTTCAATGAACCGATATTTACTTCAATGGTTTTGAAGCGGCTAAAAGAGGTGAGGCTGTTGCAATAGCGCTTTTCAGCCTCGATGTTTACGTCAGTTTGCATGCGGCAAATGTAAATGTTGTTTAATGGTCAGTTGATAGATTTTGAGTTAACATTAAAGAAGTTGTCGCGATCTTTTTTCATGATTGTCAAAGAATGCATAACTGTTTGTTCTTTTGTGTGAAGTTTTTTAAAATCAACCAATGTAATCGCCATGAAATCAATTTACTACAATAGTGTTTTTGTCCTTTTATTGACAGCGGTTTTCATCAATCAATCCCACGCTCAAGGCTGTGTGGCTGATTTCACGTTTGAAACAGATCAGTTAGATATTAGTTGTATCAATACTTCTTCAGGTCAATTTTTAACTGCCCTTTGGGATTTTGGTGATGGCTCAACTCCAAGTTTAACGCCCGATCATAGCTATTCAGCGCCAGGGACTTACGATGTCTGTTTGTCATTGGTAAACATCACGCCACCTTGTTTTGATAATTTTTGTCTTTCGGTGACTGTTGTAGAATATAATTGCGAGCCTACGTTTGAATACACGCGTGGTGACAATAATCTTTATTCATTCTCAAATACAACTACGGTTGGCAATGTTTCTTCAGTATTATGGGAATTTGGCGATGGCAATACATCAACGTTTAACAATCCATCCTACACATACAATGCTCCAGGTGTTTACGAAGTGTGTTTGACAACCTTCGATGGTGATAATGCATGTGGTTTAACATGCCAAGACATTAACGTTTTTCCAGTAGGAGTTGCAGACATTAAGAAGCAGTCGTTTTCAATTTATCCAAATCCATCGGATGGAAGTTTTGAATTGAGCAATGCAAGCGCTTCCGGAAATTTAGAAATCACTTTATATGATCTTTCAGGAAGGGTGATTGCAAATAGAGCTGTTTCCAATGCATCAACAATGGTTAGCTTAAACTATGATGTTCCTGCGGGGATTTATATGATGGATGTAGATGCTGACAATGGCGCTGGAGAAACCTTTAGATTGATCATCACTCAGTAATATCAGCTTAAAAACTTTGAAGGTTCGGAATTCATCATACATGAGTTTCGGTTCTTTTTTATGAATTTGAGGTGTTGCTTTCCTCAGATCGAATGTGCTGGTTTTGGCTGACTAACGATAGCATCTGTCCAATTATCAATCACCCAGTGAACCAAGAACTCATCTCACCACTGAAAAACTTCCTTTTTGCACCCGATCATCAGCTTGAATGATGACGAAGTACGTTCCTTCCGATGCCACAGCTCCGTTTATATATCCATCCCATTTGATGGTTGTATTGCCTTGGGCACGTTGGTCAGAAAAAATTAATTGCCCCCAGCGGTTGTATATGTCTACAGAAAACGAAACGCTGGAGCATTTATTCGAAATTTTGAGCACGTCATTGATGCCATCGGCATTGGGTGAAAACACATTGGGTATAGAGAATTTGCAGTTGGATGTGTCGCACAGCAAATCTTCAATGCTCACCGAGCGCGAGGCAGTGCGCTGGCATGCACCATTGGTAATGGTTACCGAATACATTTCCGATCCTGCGCCCAACAAATCATCGTGGCTCACAACCAAAATGCTGTCGGTTGACCCATCGCTCCACACATAGCTTGACGAAGGCCAAAAGGCATTCAACACTGCAGAGTCGCCAGGGCAAAGAACCGTATCAGCCCCCAGCGAAACATCAATGGCGTTGAAGGGTGAAAGGAAGGCCCGTTTCACCACCGTGTCGCAGCGGTTGAAAGCATGCAGGTAATACAAGCCGAAGGTATCAATGCGCCAAGGTTCATCCAAAGTATCGTTGAGCACGTCATCTGTGGTGTAGGTGATGAAATAAGTTACGCTGTCTTGCTGCGGATTGGCAATGGTAGCTTCCAACTGATCGCACAGCACCGAATCGCTGAACCACGAAACATCGGGTTGTGCCAAGAACTCAATGCGAATGGTGTCACTAGAAGTGCCACAAGCATTGGTGGCGGTGAGCCAATAAACAGAAAACGGCTCTAATTCAGAATGAGAGATTTCAAGTGTTGCACTTGCGGTGTCGCCTGTACTCCACATAACTGACTCAACGTTTGCTGCACTAAAGGCATTCAGCGCTATTATTGCTGAATCACACAAAAATGTGTCTATCCCTAAATCAATATTCAACGGCTCTACAAATCGAACGAATGAACTGTCGATAATGGTTGTGCAAGCATTGTAAATGGTGCATACATACCAGCCTGTATCATTTACCAAAATAGCTGAACTATCACTTCCATTTTCCCAAGTGTATTCTGCTCCGAATTGAAAGGCAGATAGGTAAGTAGGTTGAGTAGAGCAAAGATAAGTTGTGTCTTTAAGTACGCCCGGTGCTGGTGGCAAAACAACGGTTATAATATTTGAGAAAGTATCAGATAATGTCGGGTATTGTACAATCAATTGGACATTAAAATTACCGGTATCTGAGAACGTATGCACTGGATTACTAAAACTGCTGGTATTTGAACTTCCTGAACCGGGATCGTCAAAATTCCAAAAGTAGGAGATGGCGCACTCCTGTTCGTAGTCAAATGCGATGCTGTCGCCTATGCATATTTGAATGTTTGGAATTGGAGGAACAATATCTGAAGCAACAAAGTTGGGTAAGCCGTCATATGCTGGTCTTCCACCTAAATAAACTGCAGATTCGATCAAGTTAGCTGCAGAACCAATTCCATTTGGATTCTCTATTTCAAAAAGATGATATAAACTAGACCCATATATGTGTCCATCTGGACCGAGTTGCAAAGCACCAGTCCAAATTGAATCTTTTAAAATTAATTCAGAAGCCTTGATGGTGGTTGAGTCATAAATTGAAATACTGTATTGCGCAATGTAACCCTCAAATCCATTTCTGGGAGTAATGTATAAAATCTCTTCATCGGGCGAAAATTCAGCACCGTATGGTTTACTCTGTGCAGGAAGGTTGATAAGGTTGGGCGTTTGAATAACAATAGGATTCGATAATAGCCCAGTTTGATTATCGAATTGAAATAATTCTACTTTATGTTTCATTTCATGACACAATGCAACATAATTACCTTTCGAAGAGATTCGTAAGTATCCAAATTTTGCCCCGAGTGACGAATAGGAAATTTGCCCTTGACTGACATTTGCATTTGTATCTAAGCCATTGCTATCTATGGAATACGTGAAAATTGTGTTCCCGAGCGTTTGGTTGGTAATCACCCAATAACCTGATTTGTCGCATTTTTCAATAATACCAAGCTTTTCAGTGACTGAATCTAAAACTATTATGTTTTTTTGCCCAACAACAATATCTCCCAATCCTCCGTCCAAGTCCATGTCTATTACAGAGTATCTCAATCCTACGTTTAAATCAAAACCATCTGTAGTAAAAATAAAATATTTTGAATTGGTGTTTGGTAATTGGCAAAAGGCAACCGATTGGGTTGCTGAAGGATGTCCTTGTAGTCCTGTGCCATTTGGCATCGGTTGGTGATTCCTGTTCCAGACAGTGTCACCATTGGAATAAAATAAAAGATTGCCACTTTCTGATGAATAGGAAGTGCAGCCTTCAAATGCCCTCATTTCACTATCCAATAATGTATTTGGTTCAAGGTTGTCAAACCTTATTCCAGCGCGCAATCCAAAGTACCAATTCGATGCTGGTCCTTGTGCAAACGTAGTTGAATTGAATACAACGAATAAAATGAAACAGATTTGTTTAAGCACCAATAAAAATACACGATTATGGTTCTTTAAATGCACCTTCAATGTATTTAAAGAAAAGTTAATTAAGGGTCGATATCAATACTATTGGCTGTTACCCAATTGACAGTAGTTGAAGGATTTAAGCAAGGAGCACCGCATGAGTTGGTAGCTGATGCTGTCGTTGGATATGAGTTACATCCAGACCAAGAGACCCAAATTGTGTTAGAGCTTGTGCAAGTTGGCGAAGCACAAGGATCTTGAACTCTTACTTGAGCCATTGTCACATATGTGTCGGCACCACAACTGCCTGTATTTAAATCAACGGCTACGTTTGAAGTGCTAGCGGGAATGCAAGCTGTAACGTTACACGAAGAACAATTCGTGGTTGGAGAATTTGGTGAGCCAAAGATTCGAATGGCATAGTCACAAGCTGTCGAATTTGAAACATAAATGGTCTGTGACGACAAATAATTGGAAACAATAAAGAAGAAGGTAAAGAAGATTACATTTTTCATAGCATGGGTTTTAGAAATGTGCTACACAAAAAAAAACTAAAAAAATCTGAAAAACAAGGAGTTAGCGTGAAATAATCTCAAATTTCGAACCACGAACCACGAACCACGAACCACGAACCACGAACCACGAACCACGAACCACGAACCACGAACCACGAACCACGAACCACGAACCACGAACCACGAACATTACGAATTGTCTTGTCGCTTCTCGATACATCCGCCAACGATCAGACTGACGCTAGCATTTGCCTAATTATCAATCATGAATGATCAATTATAAATCACCTAGTGAACAGGCACTTTCTCGCCCTTGAGTCTTGCCCTTCGCTTGAAGTAACCGTTCATGAAAATCATGCTCATCACGATCACTGCTCCAACGTAGAATAACGGACTCATGTATTCATCTTCTTGAAAAATAATGAGTGCGAAAATGATCGAGTAAATCGGCTCCATGTTGATGGACATGCTCACAGTAAAAGGACTCAACTCTTTCATCACTTCTATGCTGACCACAAAGGCCATACTTGTGCACACCAGGCCTAAAATCAAAAGCCAAAACCAATCGATATTAGTCGGCATTTCAAGACGCTCGAAACCTCCTGTAAAAAGATAGTAGATGGTTATGAAAAGCACTCCACCGAGCATTTCGTAGGCTGTGATTAATGTAGGACGGTCGTATTTGACGAAGACGCCATTTAATGTTCCAAATAGTGCAGCGAAAAAGGCGGAAATCAATGCATAAAGAATGCCCACAGAATAATCGCTTTCAGCCTGAAAGATGATGGCTAGACCCGCAAGCGTGAGAACCCCCAGAATGATTTCATAGGGAATGATTTTCCGCTTGAAAAAGAAAGGTTCAAGAAAGGCTACGAAAAGAGACGTTGAGGCGAGGGTGGTCAACGTTATAGAGACGTTTGAAATTTTGAGTGCCTCGAAGAAGAAAATCCAGTGCGCAGCCGTGATTACACCTGTGCCCAAGTATTTTAATTTATTCAGATTACCGGTGTAGAAACCTCGCTTGGTAATCACCATAAATGCAATCAACCCAACCAGGGCAATAAGCATGCGCAGCCAGACAATGGAAGTGGATGAAATGGTAATTATTCTGCCTAATATTCCAGTGAATCCCCAAATGAAGATCACCGCATGAAGCGAGAAATAGTACTTGTATTTTCTAATAAAGTTCAATCGTTCAACTCTTGCTCCATATCGCTCATACGAGCGACTCCACCTGAGACGATAAACTTCATGACATCGGCTGGTTTTGCGTCAATTGGAGTGACGTTTTCAGCGGGTACGATAAAAAGATTTCCAGAAAAAGCGTAGCTGTGGGGCAGGTAAACGGCCACTCTGTCTTTGCCAATTCCGAGGTCTTCTAAGTCGGTTCCAGTTAAGAAGCCTAATTTTTGAACTTCGGCTTTTTCATACATTTTCACTAAGACAGGGCGGTCGAATTTTTTTTGAGTTCCCACAAAGGCTGTTACTAAATCTTTGATGGCCGAGTAGATCGTTTTGATCATTGGGGCCGATTTCAAAAGACGGTTACCCCAATTAACAAATGGTCGAGCTAGAACAGTACTGGCTAAAATCCCAAAGAGAATGATTACTCCAAGCAGCGTTAATAATCCCAACCCAGGTATATCGATAGGGATAATTCCATCTATTATGATGAAAATCTGAACGATCACATACACCGTGACGGTGGCAGGAGTGAGGAAAATAATACCTCTTACGAAGTAGCGTAGCAGTGCGGAGAAGAAATTTTTCATGCGGTTTAACTTAGCACAAAGAAAGCTCTGATTATTGAGTGAAGGCCGCTTTTTATTCTAAATTTTTCAAGGCTTCTCGGTCGCGTTTTGGCAAGCTGACAACAATCAAATCATAACTATCATCTATCAGTTCTTTGAAATGCTCATCCGAAATACTGCCATCTGTGCTTACGGTGTTCCATAACTGTTTATTCATGTGATAGCCAGGAATGATCCCGGGGTGTTGTTCACGAAGTTCTAGGGCACGCTCTGGCTCGCATTTCAGGTTTATACCATCGTATTTATCAATATCACACAAGGCAAACATCTTGTTCATTACCTTAAAAACAAGCACGCTTTCGTTGAAAGGAAATCCTTCTGTTACACCAAGTTTTGAAATACAATATTCTCTGTATTCTTCAACATTCACGCCTCTTCCAATTGACTGGTAAGCATTGGCACCACCTTCGAATGCTTGATTTCACTCAATATGATGTGAGATTTGATTTGCCCCACTTCAGGCAGCTTACTGATTCGATCTGTAATCAAGCGATCTAAAGCACCAATGTCAGAGGTGTAAACTTTTAGTTGGTAGTCATAGTCGCCAGTCACTTGATTACATTCTACTACTTCAGGAATTTGCAATACTGCTTCAATGAATCGGTGAATGTTGTTTTCCTGCTGATGTGCAAGGGTCACTTGAATGAATGCCTTGATGGTGATTCCCATTTTAGCCAAGTTCACTTGAGCGTGATAACCCTCAATGATACGTTGGTTTTCTAATTTCCTAACGCGTTCTAACGTAGGGGCTGGAGATAATTCTATTTCTCTGCTCAAGTCTATGTTAGATATTTTACCTCGTTCTTGGAGGATTCTGAGAATTTTTCTGTCGATGTCGTCTATGGGGCGTGGCATAATAGTATTGTTTTGTGGTTGTTCTGTTACAGCGAATAAAATTAAGATAGATATTGGTTACACCAAATTATAATTCGCTAATACCAAATAATAATATCAACAACGAAATTTTAGACGTGATTGTCTCTTGATTATCAAGCGTTCAAGAGAAGAGCTTTGTGGATTTTATTTCCTCAACAACGAAAAACTTCCTTTTTGCACCTTGTCTTCGTATTGAATGATGATGAAGTAAGTTCCTTCGCTGGCAGCAATGCCGTTCACGAATCCATCCCAGGTAAAGGGTGAATATCCTTGAGCGCGTTCATCTGTATAAATCAATTGCCCCCAACGGTTATAAATGGCGGCAGCGTATGATATGTTGGTGCAAGTGTTTGAAATTTTGAGCACATCATTGATGCCATCGGCATTGGGAGAAAATACATTGGGAATAGAGAATTTACAGTTGACTGTATCGCAAACAAGATCATCAACACTTAACGTTCGTGAAGCGATGCGTTCACAAGCGCCATTGATTATGGTTACGGTGTAGATTGCGGATCCAGCGCTTTGCAATTCATTGTAGCTCACAGATAAAGTGCTGTCTTGGCTGCCATCATTCCAAACGTAGCTTGACGTAGGCCAAAAAGCATCCAATTTGATCACGTCTCCAGGGCAAAGCACCGAATCTGCACCCAAGGAAACATCAATGACATTGAATGGAGATAGAAAAGCGCGCTTCACCACCGTGTCACATTGATTGAAGGCATGCACATAATACAAACCATGCGTGTCGATGATCCAAGGTTGAGCCAATGTGTCATAAGCAATATCATCTGTTGTGTAGGTCATGAAAAAAGTAACGCTATCGATGATTGGTGTATTAACAATGGCTTCCGATTGATCGCATAATATGGAGTCGCCAAACCACGAAACATCGGGTTGAGGCAAGAACTCAATGCGAATGGTATCGCTGGAAGTGCCGCAGGCGTTGGTGGCGGTGAGCCATAAATCCAACGTTTCAAAATTTGGTGATAGACTTTCATCAACTACAATGGATACAGAAGTATCACCCGTTGACCATAAGAAATCAATCGTGTTTGAAAGATCAGCACCAATAGTGAAAGATTGACCTTCACAAAGCAAAGTGTCGTTGCCTAAGCTTACACTTGGCGCAGGCATAAAAGAAACATTGAACGTATCAATTAGGCTATCACAAAAAGCAGTCATAGAACAGAAGTAAGTACCACTTTGAGTGATGGAAATGGAGTCAACTGAGGCACCTGTGCTCCAATTGTATTTCATCAGTGTGAGATTGTGGTTGGCATTGATCACGTGAGCTGTGTCACATACATCAACACTGAATGAGCTTCCTGTTAAGCCCAATGATTTTTTCACATAGATGTCCCGTAAAAAAGTATCAGATGAACTATCGGCATAGACTATAAATTCTACGGTATAGAAACCTTCATTCTGATAATCATGGGTTGGGTTGATGACTGTAGATGTATTTGAAGCACTTGAAGGCTCGCCAAAATCCCAGTGCACGCTGTCTTGACCCACAGGATAAGAAGTGAATTTTACGGGCAAATTGCATTTCGATTCATAATCATAATAGGCAGGGTGAAAAAAAGACTGGATGAAATCGGGGAGGCCGAGTCGTGATGTTCTTCCACCTAAGTATACTGCTGTGTCTTCATAAATGAGGTTTAGACCAGTTGATTCAGGATTCTCAATACATGTCAGGTGCTGATCGTATGGAAAGGGCCGAGTTCCGTAGATTTTTTTGTCAATTCCGATCTGCAATGAGAAATTGAGATTTCCTATGATCTCATATTTACTATTTGAAATTGACACTGAATCATAGCTTGCTAAACTGTACTGATTGGCAGCAATTGCGTTAAGGCCAAGTGTATTTGAAAAATAAACATAGTTTGAATTTGCCGAAAACTCAGCTCCATAGGTAGCCAAATTGCTGTCTGAAATTGCTATAGGTGAATGAATTAGGCCAGTCTCATTATTAAATTTATAAAGTCTTGCTTGGGTTGGATGTTGTGTGTAACCAATATTGAGACATTCTGCAAAGTATCTACCATTAGGTGAGCTTTTAAGCTGACCTGAATAGCCAAAAATACTGTCTGACTGAGCTAATGATATGACAGGGTTAAGTTGAATTCCATTTTCAGTTATAAGAAAAGCACTAAATGTGTCAGACTGGTGTCCTTTGGTGATTAGCCAGATATCCTTGCCATTTTTATGATGAACAGCAGTTGTTTTTTCTGTGGCGTTAGAAGTTAATGAAATGTTTTTTTCCGAAGGAAGAATAAATCCTAGAGGAATTGCTTCGCTTGTTCGAATAATTGAATAAAAATGGGATAGACCGTTATGAGTAATCAAATATGTAATCTGAGTATCAATAGGGTTTGGAATAAACATTGCTCCTTGTGTAGATGAAAAGCTTCCCAACAGATCGCCTCCATTTTCAAGGGTGTCATGGTTGCTATTTATAACATAGTCAGGCCTGGCATAGTACATTAATTCTCCGCTTGGGTTGCTCAATGCAGCGCAACCTTCAGGAGCAAAGTATAGATTGCTGTTTAGTAGAAAAGAGGGATTATAATTGTTGAACTCAACTCCAGCAGAATCTCCAAAATACCAGTGAGCAGTTGGCCCTTGGGCATAGATATTTGAACTCGGCAATAGAATCGAGAGTGTAACAAATAGTTTGATTAAACTAGCAACTATGGCGAATCTACTTTTCAAAAACTGATCAATAATTGATAGTCAAAGAACTGAAAATTTCTTTTGGACGTAGACTAACAGTTAGGATTGATTTCATTAATTCATAGTTACAATTCACACTTAATCTTAGTAATTATTTAGAGTGAATTTTTTAATAATTCTCCATACTACTAGTTTTAGCTTATTGTAAAGTTAAACGAAGAAGTCCAATTGACAGTCGTTGATGTGTTAGAACAAGGGGAAGGATTACATGAATTCGTAGCAGCATCTGATGAGGGGTAACTATTGCATCCAGTCGGAGAAGTCCAAACTGTATTGGTGCTTGTGCAAGTTGGATTGACACATGGATCTTGAACTATCACTTGAGACATTGTTACATAAGTATCCGCTCCACAAGGCGAACCCGATCCTGTGTTCAAATCGACAGCAACGGTTTGCCCAGCGGGTATACACTCAAATACATAGCATGAGGAACAGCTAGTTGTAGGGGATGTGTTTGACCCAAAGATTTTCACCATATAATCGCAATTCGTGGTATTTGAAACTGTGACCGTTTGAGATAAAAGGCAAGTTGATAAGCCTAAAAAGAAGGTAAGGGAAATTAAATTTTTCATAGCATGGTTTTTAAAAGATGTGCTACAAAAAAAAAAACTAAAAAATTTTGATAAACAAGTAATTAAGTGAATATTTCAGAATAAAATTTGTTTCAATCCCTCGAATACAAAACCGGCCTGCTAGGAGAAGCGTCATTTTCGATTGGTGCCACTTGCAAGTTCAAAAGGTAGCTTCCGTCTTTTACATTGCTAGGAACAAAAATCAACTCAGTGATGGTCGCGTGAAGTCGCGTGTTTTCAGGATAAGCCCAAAAAGCGCGATGGGCAGCTAAGGCACCACCATCCACTTCACGATCCACTGAGGGTAAGTCAAGCAATAAATGATCGATTCCATTTTCGGCCATCCATTTTGCAGCGCTTGCCTCAAGATAGGCTGGATTGGTGTTGGAATAATTCAAGTGCAATTTTCCTTCTTCGTTGGGAAGTGTTCTCAATATAAGTGCCTCTGGGCGTTTTTCGCCCAACGCTTTGATGATTTGATTTTTTGTAATTACCAAGTCTTCGCCTTGCTGTTCTGGAGTGATGGAAATCAACTCAGCATCAAACATCCATTGATTCAAATGTTGATTGATGCTTTGGCATTCGGGCGCAATATGGCCAACGCATTCGGTGTGTGTTCCGTTTCCATGCGGATTTAGAGTAATGTCTCGAAAGTTTACTGATCCGCCTTCTTTCACTGATCCAACCCAACCATCGGCTCGCACCGGCTCAATTTTTATCGGGCCAACATACCATGCTGAAGTAGCCTCGTTTTCGGTTCTGTATGGAATTGAGATGTCAATGCCTTTTTTCCAGTCCATGTGATCAAATTTTGGTGAAAAATTAAACGAATTTTAAGAGTCGATCATGATTTCTCGAATCACTGCATCAGCCAACAACCATTTCTCAGGATGGATGCCCACATGACTTTCATTTTGCCAAATGCATGCTTTCAATTGATCGTCCATCGCATTGATGTTTTGCTGCACCATTAAAGCGTGTTCTTTTGGAAATTGATCGAGGTCGAAACCTGTGCTTCTTCTCAATCCCGTCATGATTTGCTCGTTGCTTCGGTCTTCAGGGCTCAAGATTTCTTCATCTAAAAATTGCCCGCCAGAATTTACCGCTTTGATGTATTGAGCGTTGTTGGAAATGTTCCACGATCGTTTGTTGGCTCCGTCAAACGAATGTGCCGAAGGGCCAAACCCAATATAGGCCAGTCCTTTCCAATAATTGGCATTGTGCGTGGCTAAATGCTCTGGTTTTCCAAAGTTTGAAATCTCATAGTGTACATAGCCTGATTCAGAAAGCATGCATTGTAAGGTCAAATATTCTTGCTCAATCACTTCATCATCTTTTTCGGAGATTTCTCCTTTTTCCATTTGATGGTACAGTGCCGTTTTTTCTTCCACGGTCAAGCAGTAGGCACTTATGTGTTCTGGATTTAAGTCAATGGCGCGTTGAATGTTGCTTTTCCATTCTTCTTCAGATTGATTCGGGATGCCATAAATCAAGTCGATCGTCACTTTTTCAAAACCAGCTTCACGCGCTTTTTGCACACAAAGTTCAGCGTCTTTGGCATTGTGAGCACGATTCATTAAGCTTAAGTCACGATCAATGAAAGATTGAATCCCAATGCTCAAACGGTTGATTCCAAGTGATTTCCATAGGTTTAATTTCTCTTCAGTATGGTCATCCGGATTTGATTCTAATGTCACTTCCTCCAGCGCACTTAAATCAAATGCATTTGAAAGTGAACGAAAGATCTGATTCAATTGTTGACTATCTAGAATAGATGGTGATCCACCGCCAAAATAGAGTGTTGAAGGAGCCTCATTGATTTCAGACTGTCGCATTTCTATTTCAAGACATAATGCATCGATGACTGGTTTACGAAGTTTCTGATTGGTGGAAAAATGAAAATCGCAATACGTGCATGCCTGCTTGCAAAATGGAATATGAATATAGATACCAGCCATCGAAGTCCGAAGGTATGATTTGACAGGCTTAACAAAAGATGAAATTTAGACCAATTCTTAGCCGAAAATTCGACATGCTTAATACATTTGCACCTCTTTAAAATGAAAGCCCGCACAGCATCCATAACCGTCTCTTTAAAAGCAAAAGTTGCTGACTATGCCCAATTGACTAAAATGCGATTGGCTTCCTTGGTTGTTTTTAGTGCGCTTACAGGATACTTTTTCGCCATCGATTTGCATCAAGTCAACGCACTTGAGATCATGTTTTTGATCGTGGGTGGGTTTATGGTGACGGGTTCTTCCAATGCTTTCAATCAAATTATCGAGCGCGATTTAGACAAGCTGATGAAGCGCACTGCAGATCGGCCAATTCCTGATGGACGCATGGAGCCAATGGAAGGGCTCATCATTGCTGGTATACTAGGTGTTGTTGGCGTTTTATTGTTATGGTTCGGATTGAATCCATTGAGTGGCTTGCTCGGAACATTGGCGCTGTTTCTTTACGTTGCGGTATACACACCCTTAAAGAGAGTTGGACCAATAGCAGTTTTTGTTGGAGCATTTCCTGGAGCAATTCCTCCGATGTTAGGTTACGTAGCAGCAACCAATGATTTTGGTTTAATACCGGGTGTTTTATTTGCGACTCAGTTCATATGGCAGTTTCCACATTTTTGGGCAATTGCTTGGAAGGCCGATGACGATTATACCAAAGCCGGCTTTAGATTGATGCCTTCGTCTAAAGGCAAAAGCAAGACTTCGGCTTTTTATATCTTGATCTACTCTTTATTTCTTATTCCAATTAGCCTTTTCCCGATCATCTTCACCACTGGGAATTCAATCGTTTTGACATTAGTTACACTCATGGGTGTGGCCTTTGCGTGGTATGCTGTTCAATTGTTCAATAAAATGGATGATAAGGCTGCGCTTAAACTCATGTTCGCTTCGTTTGTTTATCTCCCAATAGTTCAGTTATTATATCTCATTTAAACAAAAGAAGATGGCAACGTATATTTCACAGGAGGAATTAAAAGACATTAGAAATCGCACAGCAAAACCACTCATGTGGGTGGGTATTGTTGGTATGGTAATGCTTTTTGCAGGCATGACCAGTGCCTACATTGTAAGGCAAGCAGAAGGAAATTGGTTGTATTTCGATTTGCCTGACACATTTTATGTCAGCACGGCAGTAATTATGATAAGCAGCATGACGATGCTTTTGGCGCAATACGCGATTAAAAAAGATAATACAACGCTCACCACTGTAATGCTATTGGCGACCCTGGTTTTGGGGTTTGTCTTTGCAATGCTTCAGTTTCAAGCTTGGGGCGAATTAGTAGATACGGGTGTGTTTTTCGCAGGTAGAGAAAGCAATGCTTCAGGATCATTTCTATATGTACTCACAGGATTGCACCTAGCCCACTTAGCTGGCGGCTTATTCGCATTAATTTTCACTTCGGTAAAGTCAATTTTGAAAAAATATTCAGCTGAAGATCACGTAGGTATCGGGGTTGCTGCCACTTATTGGCATTTTCTTGATATCCTTTGGGTATACTTGCTACTGTTTTTAGTCTTTATTCGTTAACATTGCACCGAAATCCTAAATAACCTTTTTTAACCTAATCATGGCAGGAGAAGCAACAAAAGCAATCGACCAAGCGGAACTTTGGGGAGGCGGACGTTCTCCATTTAGTGTAAGTTATGGTAAAATGATGATGTGGTTTTTCCTCATCTCAGATGCCCTTACTTTCGGAGGATTCCTTTCAGCCTTGGCCTTTGCACGACATCACTTAGAAGATACGTGGCCAGTTACAGAAAATATTTTCTTTCACTTTCCATTAACGCATGCTCATTTGCCGCTTCTATATGTAGCGTTGATGACATTCATTTTGATCATCAGTTCTGTAACAATGGTTTTGGCGGTTGAAGCAGGACATAGAATGGATCGGAAAGGTGTTGTTAAGTGGATGGCTTTTACTGTTTTAGGTGGAGCAATATTCGTTGGCTCTCAAGCTTGGGAATGGATGACATTTATTGCTGGTCCTGATGGACTTCTATCAACATCTGCTGATAATGCATCATTGACTTCAAATCCTTACGGTCCGCAATTGTATGCTGACTTCTTTTTCTTCATTACAGGGTTTCATGGTACGCACGTTTTAAGTGGAGTGGTCATTAATCTTATCGTTTTAATTCGCTCTATTCAAGGATGGTATGACGAAAGAGGACATTATGAAATGGTGGAGAAAGTTGGTCTTTACTGGCATTTTATTGATCTAGTTTGGGTATTCGTATTCACATTCTTCTATTTGATATAACTTCCAATATTTTAAAACATGGAAAGAGACGACATCATAGAATACTCGCTTGATACTCATCACGATGAGGAAGCGGGAAAGAAAATAAGAAAGAAAATTTACTTCGTTACCGTACTTCTTTCAGTTGTTACGGCTATTGAAGTAGCAATGGGAATTATTTGGGGAAAGGCACATATTGATGTAGATGGCATGGGTTGGTTGACGATCAAGTCTATTTTCATCATCCTTACATTGCTTAAAGCGGGTTACATTGTAATGGTATTCATGCATTTAGGCGATGAGCGTAAATCATTGCGTAACGTGATATTGATTCCTTATGTATTATTTATTGGTTATTTATTTTTCATTCTCTTGGTGGAATCTTCCTTTATCTTCTATGTGAAAGATGTGATTGGATGGGTTTAAAAATCAGAATATAAAAAACAAAACGAGGCCTTTGATTGTTATTCCAGGGCCTTTTTTATGATATATGCGCAAAGGATTTTACTTAATACTGATACTTCTTTTTCCTTCGATTCTCTTCTTGATTTTTTCATTGGGTGAGCATCATGTGATTAAAATGGGAGCTTATGGTTCTTATCGTGTTCAAGATAATACCGACACCATTTACAAACCAGCTCCAAATATGGTCTTGCAAGATCAAGATGGAATTGAGTTCTCCATTGATGACTTGAAAGGACGACCTGTTTTATTTGATTTTTTCACCATGTCATGCGATGAGGCATGCATGAAGAAAGGAGTGACCTTGGTCAATTATTTATATGACGTTTCAGAAAAAGATAAATGGAGTGTGGTTAGTGTTTGTTTAAACGCAGAAGTGAATCTTGAGGATTTAAAAAGCCTTCAAAACAATCACATGCCAGAAATGCAGAATTGGAAATTTGCAAAAGTGAAAGATCAAAATGAGCTGGATGCTTTTTTGGAATACGTATTTGTGAGCACCCAGCAACTGGAAAGTCGCAGTCAATTGCCTTCAAAACATTTTGTGCTAATTGATCAACAGGGAGTTATTCGAGAGTTTTTTGATTCTAGAATTCACAAGGAAAACAAGAAACTTCAGGATGCCATTAAATTGTTGCTCAAAGAACCATACATGACATGGAAGGAAACAAAGAGGTAAATATCAATAAGTGGATTTACATTGTGGCAGGTGTGCTTGCCTCCGCAGTAGGTGTCATATATATTACTCCGAAGTTCGAAGTTGCTGAAGGAAGTTTTGATTTTCTTCCAGCATTGAATGCCACCATCAACGGGACGGTGAGCATACTGCTTATTGCAGCAGTTGTAATGATCAAACAAGGAAAACGTAAAGCTCATCAAATGCTGATGACGACTAATCTTGTGCTGAGTGCTTTGTTCTTGGTGAGTTATGTGCTTTATCACACTACCCATGAGAGCACCGCTTTTGGCGGAGAGGGAATGATTCGAAATATCTATTTCTTCATATTACTAACCCACATCGTTTTGGCTGTTATAATCGTGCCTTTGGTGCTTATTACATTTTCAAGAGCCTTGTCAAACAAGATTGATAAACACAAGAAAATTGCTCGAATCACATTTCCTATTTGGTTGTACGTTTCGATCACCGGAGTGGTGGTTTACTTCATGATTTCTCCCTACTATTAAACCAAAGGATATTTACATTTGTTAAGTATTTATGATCAAAAAAGTAATTTTCCTAACCCTAATTTTAGCTCTAGTATCCGTTGAGGTTACTGCTCAATGCAGTATGTGTAGTGCTGTGGTGGAGTCCAATTTAAAAACAGGCGGTGAATTAGCTCAAGGTTTGAATGCTGGCATTCTTTATTTGATGGGAATACCTTACGCTTTATTAATAGGCATGGGTATTATTCTTTTCAGAAGATTGAATCAAAATACTTCTGAGTCTGAATCTCAGTCTTAAACGTTTATCACCATTTACAGCCGCTCGTATTATTTTTTGCCGTCCCCTGAAAGGCGTTTATACATTTGTTATATGAGGTGTGCTTTTCTATTCGTCATTTCCCTTTTTGCGTGGTCAGGTATTCATGCACAGGAGATTTATTCATTGGAGCAATGTATTGAACTCGCTTGGCAAAATAATTTGCAAGTGAAACAAGCTGAACTAGGCCTTGATGCAAGTGAGTCTCAGCTTAAAGCGAGTAAGGCTAACGTTCTACCCAATGTCAATGGGTTTGCTTCACACAATTACAACTGGGGTCAACGAATTGATCCTTTTACGAATCAGTTTGCCACAACGCGTGTTCAGAGTAATTCGTTCGGGCTTTCATCCAACGTAACCTTGTTCAATGGATTTCAAAATCAGCAAAATATTCAAGCCCAACAGGCAGGATTAGAATCTGTGAAGTATGATTTAGAAACGCAGAAAAACAATATTGCACTTAATGTCTCTGGCTCTTACTTGCAGGTGGTTCTTGCAGAAGACCTTATTATTGCTGCTGAACAGCAAGTAAATATTACGGAGCGTCAATTGGATCGAATCAAGAAGATGGTAGTAGCTGGAGCTTCAAATCTAGGCACACAGTATGAGCTTGAAGCGCAACTAAGTCGCGATCGGTCAACCCTCACGCAACGCAGAAATGACTATCAAATCGCTAAGCTTCAATTGAAACAATTGATGCTATTGCCTGCTGACGAGACTATAAACCTCATAAGACCTCAGATTGATGCAGACAGCACCATTCGTTTAGAAAATTCTGCAACGGTATATAGCTATGCTGAATCTGCCATGCCTGAAATTAAGAGTGCGGAGTATTCTTTGCTTAGTTGGGACAAACAATTGAATGCAGCTAAAAGTGGATACTATCCTTCATTGGTTTTGAGTGGATCTATTGGGAGTGGTTACTCTGGGTTAAGAACTGAGGTTGAGTCTATTTCTCAAGGTCCCGATCAACAGATTGGGTTTACTCAAGCAGGCGATATAGTTTATACTTCTACGTTTGATGCTGCTATGAAGCGGGTTCCATTTACGACTCAGCTGGATGACAACTTCAACCAGTTTCTAGGGGTAAGTTTGAATTTGCCAATATTCAATCGATACAGCGTCAAGAACACTGTGAATCAAGCTAAAGTCAATCAGTCGATCGCTGAGTTACAATTGGAGCAAGAGAAAATGGGATTGCGTCAGCGCATCGAATTGGCGCGAGTTGATGCCGTGGCGTCACGCGACTTTTACAAGGCAAATGTTGAGGCTGTGAAATCATCACAAAAGTCGTTTGAGTTTGCTGAGGTAAGATTTGAAGCAGGCGCGATGAACGTCACTGAATTCAATACCGCAAAGAATAATCTGCAAATTTCACAAGCGCAGCTGTCTCGCTCGCGTTATGACTTCATATTCAAAACAAAGATTTTGGATTTCTACATGGGTAAGCCACTCGGATTCGAAGGTTAGAAAACGGTTGATTAACGTTTCGGAAATTATCGTGTAATTCGTGCTTAAGAAATGGCTCTAATTCTCAACATAGAATCTGCTACAACTATGTGCTCTGTGGCTCTTGGTAAAGATGGCGTTTGTATTGACTTCGAAGAAGTGAATGATGGATACTCCCATGCTGAGAAGTTGGCAGTTTTTACGGATGAACTTTTAAAGAGAAATCACTTTTCTCCTTCTGACCTTGATGCCATTGCGGTAAGTAAAGGTCCAGGAAGCTATACTGGACTGCGCATTGGCGTGAGCTTAGCGAAAGGACTGTGTTTCGGTGCTGATAAGCCACTAATTGCAATAGATACACTCAAGCAAATGTGTCTCAACTCAGTTGTTCAAGATGTGATTTCAGAGATTGAAGATCCGGTTTTATGCCCAATGTTGGACGCTAGACGCATGGAGGTTTACACTGCTTTATTTGATAAAGAGATTGAGTCTTTGAATGATATTTCTCCAGTGATTTTGGATGAAACTTCATTTGCTGAAGAGCTGCAAAAGCATACGATGTTATTCTTCGGGAATGGATCAGAAAAGTTCAAGCCCCTTTGCCTTTCTCAAAACGGCCGTTTCCTAAATGGTATATGGCCTTCCGCATCTCAGATGACTTCACTTTCAGAGAAATCCTATATTGAAGAAAACTATGAGGATGTGGCTTACTTCGAACCATTTTATTTGAAGGACTTTCAAGCTACGACTCCTAAAAAAGGAATTGTATGAGGAGTTTACTTTTTACTTTACTTACCATCAGTATTATAGTATCATCCTGCAACAAAGGATGCACGGACTTTTCAGCTACGAATTATGACGATACCGCAACTTCTGATGATGGGAGTTGTGAATATTTGGGATGCACTGACCCCGAGGCTTCAAATTATTGGTCAAGAGCTGAGTCAGATGATGGGACCTGCACCTATCCGAGTGATGTTTACTTTTTCAATTTGATTGATATCCAAAATGGCTTTCAGATAGAATTGTATTGGGAAGATGAATATGTAGGTCGTTTTCTTGAAGCTTGTAATGGAGGAGTGTCAGGTTGTGAGTCAGGTTGTCCTAAAGTTGATATTCGGGATCTCGAACCTGGCACATATAGCTACGAGGCATTTCTTCGATCTGGCGGAACATCAGTAGGTGGTGACGTGGTTTTCTCCGGAAGCATTTCCATCGGGGCAACGCAGTGTAAATATGTGGTAATGGAGTGAATTAGCGATACTTATATCGATACTCCCAAATCTCCATATCCTGCGTTTTGATATTCATGAGAATAAAAGCTTTTGGTAGGCCTGTTTCATAGAAAACGATACTCCAATTTTTACACTCATCATTTTCACACCAAGTGCCTTCGTCTTGAATGCTTGAGCTTGTGCTGTAGCTAATATTCATTGTGCTTCCTTTTTCAGCGTTCTTAATTGAATAACTAGACAAGAGGCCGTTTGAGTATTCATATTGTTCCAAACTAGCAAGTCTTGAACTATACCACACCTCTTTTTTAATCGGTTTATTATTGGCATTAAAGACACTAATAGTAGATTGATATGGAGCTTCATTTACACCTCCTCTTAGTTCGGTGATCAAGAGTTGATCTTCTATTTTGGATTCATTACGTTTAATTTCTTCTTTCCCTAATTCGTCCCAGTCCATGTTGCCATGCTTCACTTTTATCGTTTCAATGACCTGGTGTGTACTGATGTGATCAAGGGAGATCCTTTTTCTGTACTTGCCTATTTTTTCAGATCGAGCTTGAATAATGTCATTGCGATATATGAATGTTTGACTGCTCGTGTCTACGCGACCTGCTCTGCTTGGAAATACTTTCTGAAATGAGATTAATCTTCCTTGTTCATTAAAATGATAGGCGATTCTGCGGCCATCGTCATAGATTGGTCTACTTGATGGTTTGCGCATAACACGTATCGTAATGCTTTCAATAGCTTGATTAGCAATGCTGCTGTCGTTAAATAGAGGATAACGCTGATCAATGAATTTCCCAGGAATAATAACTTGTGAAAATGCATTGTAACTGATGAACAGTATTAGGCTAATCAATAAGCTCCATCGCTGCATCAATTTCTGATACGGGAAGCTTGCAAGCTCCACTTTGACATACGTAAATGAGGGTTTTTCCTTGAACTTTTCGGTTTTGAAGTATGGGCAATTTTCCGGCATCTTTTCCACCGCAAATCAATGCTTTTGGAAGATAGTGCTGCAGGAGTGCGTCTCTTTTTTCTTCACATTCTTCTCCTACTATCGCGATTTCATAATAAGGCTCAGATAGATAAAGCATCAGGCTCATCCATTGACTGTAGCCAGCAGGGTAGCGACTGAAGTTTGGCTCAATTGATGCGGCCATAGTCTTGGTAATTGAGATGAATTCTTCATTCTCGTAGAGTTGACCTAGCTTGAATAAGCACGTAGCAAAAACAGAATTAGAAGCAGGTATGACGTTATCTGTGATTTCTGCTTTTTGAGCTACAAGTCGATCGTCAGCCGATGATTTGAAGTAAAAGAAACCAGCGTCATTCCGATCAAAATTCTCCACGACATATTGAGCCAATGAATTGGCTTTGTCTAAATATTCTATTTCAAATGTGGCCTCGTAATAGCGAATTAATGCATCGATTAAATGGGCGTAATCTTCTAAGTAAGCATTAATACTCGACTTATCATTTTTATAAGAATGATAAAGGCTGCCGTCTTTCTTTACCTGCTGTTTGAGTAAGAAGTCAAGGTTGCTTTTAGCCAATATCAGATGTTCTTTGTTATTGGTCGCTATGAAGGCATCAACCAATCCTTTTGATGTCATTGCATTCCAACTTGTAAGCGTTTTATCATCCAATCCCGGGCGTATTCTATTGCCTCTGACTGCCATTGCTTTTTGTTTGAACAACTCTATTTTTTGATGCAATTCATCTTCGCTTAGGCTGAATTTGTCGGCTATTTCAGAGTCGCTTCGGTCTCTAAGTAAAATGTAGTTGCCATGTTCCCAAAGTCCATTTCTGTTGACGTTGTAATATTCTTTTATTAGATCAAAGTCATCACCCGATAGGTCTTTTATTTCTTCCAAAGACCACACATAAAATTTCCCTTCTTCACCTTCACTATCAGCGTCTAGAGCCGAGTAGAAAGCTCCGTCTTTAGCGTTCAATTCTCGCTTGATAAATTGTGAGGTTTCTTCGATTACCTGTTTGTAAAGTGGCTTTTTCGTTGTTTTATAGGCTTCTGAATAGAGTGAAAGCAGCTGACCATTGTCGTAAAGCATCTTTTCAAAATGTGGAGCTTTCCAAATATCATCCGTTGAGTAGCGAGCAAATCCTCCACCAATTTGATCATATATGCCTCCAAAAGCCATTTTATCGAGCGTAAGTAGCACTTGTTTCCTCACTTCTGCATCGTCTTCGGTAGTCGCATATTGAAGAAGGAATAGATAGTTATTTGGCAGTGGAAATTTTGGAGCTCCTTGCGCTCCGCCTTCAGCTGTGTCGAATTGCTTTTTCCATCTGCCTACTGCAGCGTCAACGGCTTCATCTGAGAATTCAGCGGGAACTGGCTGGACTGGCATTTCGTCCATTTGATTAATGCCTTCGGTCAGTTTTGTGGCGTATTCATTAACTTTCGCTGGGTCAGAAATGAATGTTTCGTTTACGCTAGTTAATACGTTTACCCATTGTTCTTTTGGGAAATATGTCCCGCCAAAAAACGGTCTTCCATTAGGCAGCGCAAAACAATTTAATGGCCATCCTCCTCTTCCGGTCATTAACTGAACGGCATCCATATATACCTGGTCGATATCAGGACGCTCTTCGCGATCTACTTTGATGCAAACGAAGTGCTCGTTCATGATTTTAGCGACTGCGGTGTCTTCGAAACTTTCGTGTTCCATTACATGACACCAATGGCAAGCGCTATATCCAATGCTAATCAGCATTGGTTTATTTTCATCTTTCGCTTTCTGCAACGCTTTTTCGCCCCAAGGCATCCAATTCACTGGATTGTGAGCGTGCTGCAGTAGGTATGGGCTTGATTCGTGAATTAAGTCGTTGGTGAAATCGACATTACTCATGGAGGAAGTGGATTGAGAGTTAGGTTGACAGGACGTTAAAACGAAATGCGCTACAAAAAGAGAAGATGCGATTGTTTTTTTTAAGGTCAAAACAATATTATTCTTTCTGTGCATCTTCATAAACCTTCATACAATGCTCAATGTATTGGAGGGTTTCTTCGCGACCAAGTCTAGAGGAAGCAGATGTGTAGAAGAAAGGAGGAAGTGAATCCCATTCAAGAAGCATTTTTTTATGGTAAACGTCTTTGTTCTTCTTTAGATCAGAACTAGATAGCTTATCCAATTTGGTCATAATAATGCTGAAAGGAATGCCATGCTCTCCTAACCAGATCATAAATTCAAGATCACTTTTAAGTGGTGCGTGCCTTGAGTCAATTAACACGAAGGCGTTGACCATGTTTTCGCGCTGCTCGAAATAATCATAAATCATCTTCATGAATGAAGCGCGATCTGTTTTAGAGACCTTGGCATAACCATAGCCTGGAAGGTCAACTAAGTACCACGATTCGTTCACCTTGAAATGATTGATGAGTCGTGTCTTTCCTGGTGCTCCTGATGTTTTGGCCAAGTCTTTCCTCTGCATGAGCATATTGATCAAGCTGGATTTCCCAACATTTGATCGTCCAATAAATGCAAATTCTGGTAATGTGGTATCAGGACATTCTTTGACTTTCGAAGAGCTTTTTTCGAATGCTGCGGTGTGTATAAACATTAGGCAGCGTAATCGAATCTATCTTTGAAAAATGCGTTCAGCGTATCGTTGAATTCAGCAGGATGTTCCATCATAGGTGCGTGACCACATTGGTCTATCCAGAATAAAGAAGCATCAGGAAGAAGCTCAGCAAATTCTTCAGCCACATCAGGTGGCGTAATGGTGTCATTTTTCCCCCAAATCAAACAAGTTGGAACATTCATGTTGGGCAGCTCTGAAGCCATGTTATGACGAATAGCAGATTTAGCAAGAGAAATAATTCTTACCGTTTTGCCTTTATCGTTGACGATGTCAAAGCATTCATCCACCAAGTCTTTTGTTGCGTGTCTTGGGTCGTAAAAGGTAACTGCTACCTTTTCTTTAACGAAGTCATAATTACCTCGCTTCGGAAAAGTGCCACCTAATGAATTTTCATAAAGACCACTACTTCCCGTCAAGACTAGGCTTTTCACTCTATTAAGGTGTTTCGCAGCGAAGATGAGCGCTACATGTCCACCTAGACTATTGCCCAATAAATGGGCTTTATCGATTTTCTTATAATCCATGAAATCCAATAGGAACCTCGAAAGGTTCTTTACGTTGGTGTCAATAATGGGCATGGTGTACAAAGGCATGATCGGAATAATCACCCTAAATCGTTTGGTGAAATATTCAAACACGCCTTTGAAATTACTCAATGCCCCAAAGAGTCCATGAAGCACCACTATGGTTTCTCCTTGACCTTCCTCAATGTAGCTAAATCCGCCTTCTTCGATAATGTTAACCTTCATGGTGGGTGCAATGTTGCAAGTTCCCAAAAATAAAGAATTAGATGTTAGTGAGGTGTCTTATTAGTGAGTATGTAAACACCTAAATGTTAACAGCGATGTTGTGATTGTCAATAATGAATGATATGGATTCCACAATTTCCCACCAAATAGAACGCAAGTGGGATGTACTTTAAAGTGAAATTGTTCATGAATAACAGAGTGATTTATCAACAATCTGTTATATAGTGGTAAAATGTGGTAAAAATCGCATACTTTTACGCTTTCATTATTGAAACGATTTCATGACAAGCTTTTTAGGTGAATTTGATTGCAAATTGGACAGTAAGTCTCGCTTCTTACTGCCGGGTGGTCTGCGCAAACAAATTGACCCCTCCGCGAAAGAGCAGTTTGTCTTAAACAGAGGTTTTGAGGGTTGTTTGGTGCTTTATCCGCTTAATGAGTGGGAGAAGATTACATCGAAGCTTAAGAACTTAAATCTTTTTGTTGCCAAGAATCGATCGTTTTATCGACAGTTTCATAATGGCGCTACTGCCATTTCGCTTGACTCAAATGCTCGAGTTCTAGTACCTAAGTCGCTAATGAAGTTTTCAGGAATTGATAAGGAGGCGGTGCTTTTTGCATACGCTGATCGAATAGAGGTGTGGGCTAAGGATAAGTATGAAGAAGTAATGGATCAGGATGCTGATGCGTTTGCAGCACTTGCTGAGGATGTAATGGGTGGACTTGAAGATACTGATTCATAGGTATGACTTATCACACAACAGTTCTTTTACATGAGGGTGTTGATGCGTTGGATATGCAGCCTGCTGGAACTTATGTTGATGTAACGCTTGGTGCTGGAGGTCATAGTAAAGAAATTCTAAAACGCTTGGCTTCTGAAGGTCATTTACTGGGATTTGATCAAGACGCTGATGCGGTGAATAACGCTCCAGATGATGATCGCTTCGAATTGTGCTTCGGGAATTTCAGATTTCTAAAACAGTTTCTCCTTGCTAAAGGGGTTCAAAAGGTAGATGGCATTATAGCTGATTTAGGTGTTTCGGGCCATCATTTTGATAAGGCCTCCCGTGGTTTCTCGTTCCGGTTCGATGCGCCTCTGGATATGCGAATGAATGCTTCTCAGGAAAAGAGCGCTATTGAAGTAGTAAACGATTACGAAGTGGGAGTGCTGATTCGATTATTCAAAAGATATGGAGAGTCATCTTTTGCTAAGCCGATAGCTAGGAAGATTGATCAAGTGCGATTAGGAAACGCGATTAGAACTACTGGTGATTTAGTCGCGATAGTTGAATCAGTGGTTCCTGAAAGAAAGGTGAAAGGAGAGTTGGCTCACATATTTCAAGCCATTCGAATTGAAGTGAATGATGAGCTATTGGTGCTACAAGAGTTTTTAGAGCAGGTGCCAGAAGTTTTGAATCCAGGAGGAAAACTTGTTGTGCTGAGTTACCACTCTTTAGAAGATCGTATGGTGAAGCATTTTTTAAGGTCTGGAAATTTTGATGATGTGCTTGATAAAGATGTTTTTGGAAATGTCCACCGTCCACTTGATCCCAAAGGAAAAGTAATTGTGCCGTCAGAAGAAGAAATAGAATCAAACCCTAGAGCACGCAGTGCTAAAATGAGAATAGGAGTTAAACGATAATGAGTCAAAAAGAAAATAAAAACGAGTCGAAAAGTAACCCTATAGCTGCTTTGCTATCTGGTAGGCTTTTGACGCAAGATGCTGTGATAAGGCACCTGCCGTTTTTGCTTTTCGTGGCTTTTATCGGCTTAGTGTATATAGCCAATGGCTATTTGGCAGAGGCTTCTGTCCGAAAGATTAACCTCACCCAACAAGAAATTAAGGAATTGCGCTCTGAGCAAATCAGTATGAAGAGCGAATTGAATAACACCATCATAGAATCAGAGTTGATGAAAATTATTCAAGAGCGTAACATGGGATTGGATGAGTCTTATGATCCACCAAAGAAAATTATCCTCGAATCATCTCAATTAGACCAGATTAACTAATGGCCAACATCTCCAATAAGCAAATGATGAATAGATCTTATGTGGTCTACTTTGCTATTGCGTTGGTGGGGGTTTCCATTATTGCTAAGGTTTTGTACATACAGTTTGTTGAGGGTTCTTATTGGCGAGAAAAGGCCGAAAACTTAACAACTGTTTACCGAAACATAGATGCTGTTAGGGGTAACATATATTCTGATGATGAAAGTATGTTGGCTACTTCAGTTCCGATCTATGAAGTTAGAATGGATCTTAATGCAGATGGTCTGACTGATAAGGCGTTTAATGAAAATATAGATTCATTATCCATTAAGCTGTCTAACCTCTTTGCTGATCAGTCTCCAGTTGATTGGAAAAGACAATTGGTGGCGGCTCGTCAAAAAGGAGAACGATACCATCTAATCAGGCGCAGGGTGAAGTTTCATCAAATGAAAGTGCTGCGTGATTTTCCAATTTTTAATCGAGGAAAGTTCAAGGGAGGACTTATTATTCTTCAGCAAAATAGACGAGAGCGTCCTTTTAGGATGCTGGCCGCTCGAACCATTGGTTACGATAGAGAGGGAGTTGCTCCAGTTGGGTTGGAAGGAGCTTATCGTGGTGAATTGGCCGGAGTTAGTGGGAAGCGATTAATGCAGAAAATTTCTGGTGGGTTATGGATGCCGATCAATGATGAGAATGAGATTGAACCCATGGATGGATATGATATTCACACTACCATTAATTTGAATATTCAGGATGTTGCCGAGAACGCTCTGTTGGATCAGTTGAAGATTCACGATGCACATCACGGATGTGTAATTCTTATGGAGGTTGAAACTGGTGAAATTAAGGCAATTGCGAATTTGAGTAAAGATGGCGATGGTGATTATTATGAGTACTACAATTATGCCATCGGTGAGAGTGCAGAGCCTGGGTCTACGTTCAAGCTTCCTTCTTTGGTTGTAGCGCTTGAAGATGGCTATATAAAGCTCAATGACAGCATTGATGCAGGGAACGGCACGGCAGATTTTCATGGAGAAACCATGCGTGATTCAAAAGATGGTGGACATGGTAAAATTTCTGTAGAAGAAGCTTTCGCTCTTTCATCAAACATTGGTGTGATGCGCATCATTGAAAAGTACTATGCTAACGAGCCAGCGAAATTCATCAATGGCTTACGCAGAATGAATTTGGGTGAATCCATTGGGATTGAGATAGCGGGCGAAGGAGCTCCTTTGATTAAAGATCCAACGGATAAAAGTTGGTCATTGATTTCTTACTTGTGGACAAGCATCGGTTATGAGGTTAAAATGACGCCCCTTCAAATCTTAACCTTCTACAATGCCATTGCCAATGATGGGAAAATGATGAAGCCAATCTTTGTAAGAAAGGTTACTGATAAAAGTTCAGTTATAAGCGAGATAGACCCGCAAGTAATCAATTCTAGAGTTTGCTCTGAAAAGACGGCCAAACAGGCGCAGAAATTAATGGAAGCTGCAGTTCAAGAAGGAACTGCAACGAACTTGAAAAATCCTAACTACGCTATCGCTGGTAAGACGGGTACGGCCCGGGTAGCGAAATCAAGTGCTGGTTACGGAACAAAGATCACTTATCAGGCTTCATTTGCCGGTTATTTCCCTGCAGATAATCCAAAATACAGCTGCATCGTAGTAGTGAACGCACCGAATAGAAGCGTTTATTATGCTAGTCATGTCGCAGGACCAATTTTCGCTGAAATCGCTGACAAGGTTTATGCAACCAGTATCAATATCCATGATGAACTGGAGTCGTCAGACAAATTCACATCACTTACAAAAATCCCAGTTTCTAAAAGTGGAATGCAGAAAGACCTCAACAATGTATTTGAAGAATTGCATGTGAAGGTTGAGTCATCCAATTTGGATAATAAATGGGTGATTACTCAAACGGGTAAGGAAAAAGTTGAAATGGGTAGGCGAAACATCGTGGAGAATATGGTTCCAAATGTGAAAGGAATGTCAGCGCAAGACGCTGTCTACATTTTGGAGAATGCAGGATTGAAAGTACAGTTGAGAGGGAGTGGAATGATCAAGTCTCAATCGCTTATTCCAGGCGCAAATATTCAAAGAGGACAAGAAATAACCTTAGAGCTATCGTGAAACTGCTGAAAGATATATTGTATAAGGCCGGAATTGAAGAGGTAATTGGGAACACCCATTTGGCGGTAGAGACGATTTGTTTCGATAGTCGCTTGGCTGAGAAAATGAGTGCGTTCGTTGCGATTAGAGGAACACAAACAGATGGTCATCTTTTCATCGATAAAGCTATCGCTCAAGGTTCAAAAATTATTGTTTGCGAAGAGCTTCCTTCTGAGTTGGTTGAAGGCGTAACCTATGTAAAGGTCAAAGACTCAGCTAAAGCACTAGGCCTCATGGCGTCCAATTATTACGACAACCCTTCTGAGAAATTGAAGCTTGTTGGTGTTACTGGAACAAATGGAAAGACAACAGTTACGACTTTGTTGCATAGGTTGTATAGATCTTTTGGGAACAAGCCAGGCTTGATTAGTACGGTTGTTAACCTCATTGGAACCAAAGAAATTCCAGCAACTCATACAACGCCCGATCCTGTGCAATTGAATCGTTTGTTACAGCAAATGGTTGAAGAAGGATGCAAGTATTGCTTCATGGAAGTGAGTTCGCATGCTATCCATCAAAGAAGAATTGCAGGATTGAAATTCGCTGGAGGCATTTTCACCAACATTACCCATGATCACCTTGATTATCACAAAACATTTGACAATTACATCGCAGCTAAGAAGCAATTCTTTGATGAATTGCCTGCCGATGCGTTCTCTTTAGTGAATGTGGATGATATCCATGGTGAAATCATGGTTCAGAATACGAAGTCCAAAGTTTATCATTATGCACTTCGCACAGGAGCTGATTTTAAAGCCAAGATTTTAGAAAACCACTTTCAAGGCCTTAATATCATCCTAGATGACAGAGAGATATGGAGTAAGCTGATTGGGAAGTTTAATGCCTACAATCTTCTAGCTACCTATGCCACAGCCTTATTGCTTAGAGAGGAGAAGATGGAAGTGCTTACAATGCTTTCAAATTTAAACCCACCAGCAGGAAGGTTTCAATACATACGATCTGAAAGTGGGATTATCGGAATTGTCGATTATGCCCATACCCCAGATGCATTAAAGAATGTGCTCTCAACCATTCAAGAAATAAGGGGTGGAAATGAGCGGGTTATCACTGTTATAGGTTGCGGTGGTGATCGTGATAAAAGTAAGCGACCAGAAATGGCCAAGATTGCTGCTGATTTAAGTGATAGAGTAATGCTTACAAGTGACAATCCTCGCTCTGAAGAACCTGAAGCAATCATTCGTGATATGCAGGCAGGGATAGAAATAACGCAACAAAAGAAATCGCTGGCAATCACCGATCGCAAGGAAGCGATAAAGGCTGCTGCTTCAATGGCAGATCCAGGTGATATCATACTTGTGGCTGGAAAAGGTCATGAAACTTATCAAGAAATCAAGGGAGAACGATTCGACTTTGATGACATGAAAATTCTCATCGAAATGCTCAATCTAGTTAGCTAATGCTTTATTATTTATTTCAATATTTAAATGAATTTGATGTGCCGGGAGCGGGGGTGTTTGAGTACATCACGTTTCGAACCGCAATGGCTGTAATCACCTCGTTGATTATAAGTCTTGTTTTTGGTAAACGAATTATCGACTATCTCCGAAAACTTCAAGTTGGTGAAACGGTGCGTGATCTTGGTCTTGAAGGTCAGCTTCAAAAGCAAGGAACGCCTACAATGGGAGGTTTAATAATCCTATCCGCCATCATCATTCCTACGCTATTATTCGCAAAGCTTCATAATACATATATCTGGTTGATGCTTATCTCAACCGTTTGGTTAGGCGCTATAGGGTTCACAGATGATTATATCAAAGTATTTAAAAAGGATAAGAAAGGATTGGCAGGGAAGTTTAAAGTTGTTGGGCAAGTAGGACTTGGAATTGTTGCTGGTGCGATACTTTACTTCAACGGGGAGGTCACTGTTAAGCATAAAGCATATGATGAAAATGGCATTGTAATTACAGAATCTGTAATAGATCAGAACGGAAATGCCATTGAGCAACCTCAGTGGGTTGAAACGGGCGTGACTAAAACGACCATACCCTTCATAAAGAACAATGAATTTGATTACCGATGGTTGCTTGATTGGATGGGAGAGTCTGTCGCAGAATATGCCTGGATCATCTATATAATCATCGTGATTTTTGTGATTACGGCCGTTTCCAATGGCGCCAATATGACTGATGGGTTAGACGGACTAGCCGGAGGGACATCGGCCATAGTCGGCCTGACACTGGCAATATTCGCTTACCTATCGTCTAACCTGATTTTTGCCGACTATCTTAATATCATGTTCATTCCCAACTCTGAAGAGCTGGTGATTTTCATGGGGGCATTCGGTGGCGCATGCATAGGGTTTTTATGGTACAACTCATTTCCAGCCCAAGTTTTCATGGGTGATACAGGCAGTTTAGCTATTGGTGGAATCATAGCCGTATTTGCTCTTGCTATTAAGAAAGAACTTCTCATTCCAATTTTTTGCGGTGTCTTTTTAGTGGAGAATCTATCCGTGGTTTTGCAGGTAGCATATTTCAAATACACTAAAAATAAGTACGGTGAAGGAAGGAGAGTTTTTCTCATGGCGCCTCTTCATCATCATTATCAAATGAAGGGTATGCATGAGAGCAAAATTGTCTCTCGCTTTTGGATCATTGGAGTTATGCTAGCTGTGATCAGCATTATCACATTAAAGCTGAGATAGTGAAGAAGTTGATCGTGCTTGGAGGCGGAGAAAGTGGAGTAGGAGCAGCGCTATTGGCGAAGCAAAAAGACTGGGATGTATTTGTGAGTGACGCAGGTGCACTTAAGGAAAAGTATAAGAACGTTCTTTTAAATAATGACATTCTGTTTGAAGAAAAAGGTCATTCTGTTGATCAAATTCTAGCTGCAGATGAAGTGGTGAAAAGCCCTGGAATTCCTGATTCAGCATCATTGATAGTGAAGTTGAGAGAAAAAGGTATTCCGGTGATCAATGAGCTTGAATTTGCTGGACGTTATTCCAAAGCCAAGTTCATTGGAATCACAGGTAGTAACGGTAAAACAACTACGGCACTTCTAATGCATCATATTCTTCAACGCGCAGGAATCAACGTTGGACTGGCAGGAAATATCGGTAAGAGTCTTGCGGCAATAGTTGCCGAAGGAGATAAATACGAATGGGTAGTTCTTGAGATTAGCAGTTTTCAGTTGGATGGTATGTATGATTTCAAATGTGATATCGCCATGCTATTGAATATTACTGAAGATCATCTTGATAGGTATGAATATGACCTTATGAAGTATGCTAGAGCTAAGATGCGAATCACTCAAAATCAATCCAGCGATGATTGGTTCATCTATAACGAAGATGATCCAGTGACGCGTGAAGTGATGAAAACTATAGAATCAAAAGCAAAAAAAGCGCCTTTTTCAATAAAACAGAATCATGAAGGTTTAGCAGCCTTCGCAAACGACAATAAAATAACCATTAACCCAAATAAAAACCAATTTACTATGACGATGCAAGAACTCGCCCTTCAGGGCAAACACAACCTCTACAACTCGATGGCATCAGGCATCGCAGCTAGAATACTAGAGGTAAGAAAAGATTTGATAAGAGAGTGTTTATCAGATTTTCAAAACATTGAACACAGACTTGAACTTGTGAATGATGTTTATGGAATTTCTTTTATCAATGATTCAAAAGCAACCAACGTAAACTCTACTTGGTATGCATTAGAAAGTATGAATCAGCCTGTAGTTTGGATTGCTGGAGGTGTAGATAAAGGCAATGATTATACTCAGCTTGACGCTATGGTGAAGGCCAAAGTAAAAACACTCGTTTGTCTAGGAAAGGACAACGCCAAGTTGATTGAAGCTTTTGGACCGTATGTTGAGCAAATTATCGAAGTAGATACTATGCGCGAGGCTGTTTACAAAGCCTATAAAGCTGGCGTTAAAGGTGATGCTGTATTGCTAAGCCCTGCTTGCGCAAGTTTTGATTTATTCGATGATTATGAAGATCGTGGACGTCAATTTAAAGAAGCTGTAAGAAACCTGTAATCAATCACTCCATGAAGTCACAAACATCTATACTGGAAGCAAAGGTTAATGAACGACTCATTGATGCGAGAAAGCAAAGTATGCGTAGAATGGGCGATATCGAACATCGCTTAGAGTTTGTTGATGTTGTTGATGGAGTGGAATATGTGAATGATGCAAAGGCTACTGACCTCAATTCAACATGGTACTCTTTAGAATGCATGGATATGCCGGTGGTATGGGTCATGAGCTCATCAGCAGATGAAGATGACTATGCACTGATGAATGAGATAAAAATCAGCAACATCAAGGCATTCGTGATTACTGGTCAGCATCATGATAAGGTTTTAGCGTCAATGCGTGCGGTGCATAAACCAATCGTTAAGGTTGACTCTATTATGAATGCAGCAATTGCAGCTCGAGATCTTGCTGAAAGTGGTGATGTTGTTTTATTCTCACCTGGAGTCAATGATTTGGAAAACTTCACTCATTATAAAGAAAATGGACAGTCATTTAGAAAGGCTGTTCGCGAAATGCGCTTAAAATAATTGGAAGCATTACTTAAATATATAAAAGGAGATCGACCAGTTTGGCTGATCATGCTGCTGCTTTCAGTGCTGAGCTTGTTGTTGGTGTATAGTAGTATTGTCACCTTGGCTTATCGTCACCATGATGGCAATACGTTTTACTACTTGTTTCGACATGGATTTATTCTTGTGGCAGGGCTTGGGTTAATGTACCTGGCACATAGAATCAAATACACCTATTACTCCAAGATTGCACAATTGGCTCTTTATGTGAGTATTCCACTTTTACTAGTCACTTTATTGATGGGTACGAGTATTAATAGCGCAAATCGCTGGCTTACCATTCCAGTTATAAATCAAACTTTTCAAACATCCGACTTGGCTAAAGTAGCCCTGATCATGTTTGTAGCGCGCTTTTTAGCGGTCAGGCAAGATGAAATCAAGGATTTCAAGCGAGGATTTTTACCCTTACTTATACCCGTTTTTATTGTCTGTGGACTCATACTTCCTGCGGATTTGTCTACTGCTGCTATGTTGTTTATCAATTGTTTGGTCTTGATGTTCATTGGCAGGGTTCAATTGAAACACTTAGGCCTATTAATGCTTTCAGGCGTTTTTGCTTTGGGCATGGTATATATGACTGGAAAAGCATTGCCTGGATCATTTAATCGGCTGGACACTTGGATTAGTCGCGTAGAATCATTTGTTTCTCCTGATGAATCTAGCATGAATCAGAGTTACCAAAGTGATCAATCTAAAATTGCCATTGCTACTGGTGGAATAGTCGGTAAAATGCCTGGAAAGAGCACACAAAGAAATTTTTTGCCTCACCCATATTCTGACTTTATTTATTCCATTGTATTGGAAGAATACGGATTGATTGGTGGAATATTCATCCTCATTTTATACTTGGTTCTGCTCTTCCGTGCAATAAAAATTGGCCTTGATTGTCCACGAACATTCGGATCATTGCTCTCTATTGGAATTGGGTTTAGTCTCGTATTTCAAGCAATGATAAATATGGCTGTTGCCGTTAATTTGGTTCCAGTAACAGGTCAGTCTCTTCCTATGGTTTCTATGGGTGGAACATCGATTTGGTTTACCTGCTTTGCTGTTGGGATAATATTGAGTGTAAGCGTAGGAGCTGATAAAGAAGACAAGAGTTTCACCAATAAACCAATGGCTCATGTCTCTTAAAGTAATGATCAGCGGAGGAGGCACAGGAGGACATATTTTCCCTGCAATAGCAATTGCCAATACAATTAAGGAACGTCTGCCTGATACGGAGTTCTTATTCGTTGGAGCCAACGGTAAAATGGAGATGGAAAAGGTTCCAGCCGCTGGATACAAAATCATTGGATTAAATATCACAGGAATTCAACGGAAGCTGACAATCAGTAATCTCATGTTTCCTTTCAAATTGCTATTAAGTTTAGTCAAGGCAAGGACAGTCATTAAGGATTTTAAACCTGATGTAGTTGTTGGCGTAGGAGGTTTTGCGAGTGGTCCGGTATTGAGAATGGCTACATGGATGGGTATTCCCACATTAATACAAGAACAAAATTCCTTCGCAGGAATAACCAATCGATGGGTAGCATCATCTGTTAGCAAGGTGTGTGTTGCTTATGATGGAATGGAGAAATTTTTCCCAAAAGCTCGCATCGAGAAAACAGGAAATCCGGTTAGAAAAAACGTAGTAGAAATCGAGGGGAAGCGGGAAGAGGCATTTAAGAATTATGGCTTCGATTCTACTAAGCCTGTACTTCTAACCGTGGGCGGAAGTCTCGGAGCAAGGTCTATTAATCTAGCATTGAAAGATGGCATTGACGAATTGCTTGGAGCCGGTATTCAAGTCATTTGGCAGACAGGAAAGCTATTCGCAGAAGAATCAAAGCAAATACTAGTTACTCGTAAGGACAAGCCTCTTGTTATAACGGATTTCATCTATGATATGGATATGGCTTATGCGGCTGCCGATATTGTGATTTCTAGAGCTGGAGCAATTGCTGTCAGCGAGCTTTGTATCATAGGTAAGCCCGCTGTTTTAGTTCCTTACCCTTTCGCAGCTGAAGATCATCAAACAAAAAACGCAGAAGCCTTAGTGCAAACTCAAGCGGCCATTATGGTAGCTGATAAGAATGCGTCAAAAGATCTAGTTCCAGAAATATTGAGCTTAGTTACAGATGTTTCTAAGCGTTCATTATTATCTGAAAACATTAAAAAGCACGCTCTTCCGAGCGCTGCATCAGATATAGCTCAACACATAATAAACCTGGCTCAATGAAGGATTTAAAGGATATTAAGAAGGTTTATTTACTCGGGATTGGAGGGATCGGTATGAGCGCATTGGCGCGATACTTCAAGGGTAAGGGGGCTAAAGTTTCAGGATTTGATAAAACGTCAAGTTCTTTAACTGATAAATTGATTGAGGAAGGAATCGATGTGAGGTTTGACGAAAGTTCAGAGGGATTAGATGACGCTGATTTGTTCATTTATACTCCTGCAGTTCCTATTGATCACATAGCTTTTGGATATGTTGAAGCAACGGGAAATCAATGGTATAAACGTTCAGAAGTGCTAGAGTGGATCACCAAAGAGACAAAAACCATTGCTATTGCTGGAACCCATGGTAAAACTACCACTACAGGCATAACAGCTCACCTATTACACGAAACACGAGGGGATATTGCAGCCTTTATTGGTGGTGTAATGACTGGATATGATTCAAACTTAATCACTACCAGAAAACCGAATTATGTTGTCGTAGAAGCTGACGAATACGACCGGTCTTTTTTAAGATTGCATCCTAATATTGCCGTGATAACAAGTTTAGATCCAGATCACCTAGATATTTATGGGACGTTCGAAGAAATGAAGAAGGATTACAAAACCTTCGCTAGTCGCGCTGAGCTTCTGATCGTTCATGAAGACATCGCAGACATATTCGATCATCCAAACAAGCGTATTTACGGAAAGGGGCCAACGGCTGAAGTGAAATACGGGAATGTTGAAGTAGTGAATGGAGCTTTTGCTTTTACAGTAAATGAAAGCGATCACTATGTTTTGAAGCTTGCGGGTGAGCATAATGTAGAGAACGCTACGGCTGCCATTTCTTTAGCAATGGAACTGAATGTTAAGGCAGATAAAGCTGCAAAGGCTATAGAATCATTCGAGGGTATTAAGCGCAGGTTCGAGCGCATTTTAGAAACACCAACAAAAGTGGTGATAGACGACTATGCGCATCATCCAGAAGAAATTAAGGCTGCGCTTACGGCAGCTCGCACGTTATACGTTGGAAGGAAAGTCGCTGTCATTTTTCAACCTCATTTATTCTCACGGACAAGAGATTTGGAAGAGGGTTTTGTAGAGAGTTTATCAGAAGCTGATGAAGTGATTTTACTGCCGATTTATCCCGCCCGTGAAAGACCCATTGATGGCGTTTCTAGTGAGAATCTTTTGAATAAACTCACGTTGAAAACTAAGCAATTGGTACAAAAATCAGACTTGTTAAATGCCGTAATATCGTTAAATGCAGATGTAGTATTGGTTTTAGGAGCGGGAGATATCGATCGCTTCGTCAAACCTATTGCAAATGCGATAAAGAATAAATCAAATGTGGAGTAAGCTTATAAAAATATCAGGAGCAGTTTTGGCCGTAGTAGCCTTATTCGTGCTATTGGTAGCAGCTGTCTCTGCCTCTAATGAAATTCGTTTGAAGCATGTAGTGGTCAAGATTGACTATGCAGGTGAGAACTTTTTCATTGATGAAGATCAAATTGAGGAAACAATTTTTGATCTTGGATACTCCATTGACTCTACCCTTTTACGAGATATCAATCCTGGAAACCTTGAACATTTGCTTGAGAACAATGCATTTATTCAAGAGGCGGAAGTTTATGCGGAGTTGAATGGTGATTTGCATTTGGATGTTAAGGCGCGCAAACCTGTTGTTCGTGTGTTCAACGATTTAGGGATTAGCGTTTATATCGACCATGAAGGATCAATAATGCCATTGTCTTCAAAGTTCACAGCACGTGTGCCAGTAGCTAACGGAAACATCACATTAATGCTTCATCAATATATCGGCAAGAATATTAGTGAATTGGCTAAGTTGACCGATCATCCTGATGTGGAAGTTTTGGTTGATATATATACCGTGGCCCAAACCTGCAGTAAGAGTAAGTTTTGGTCTTCTCAGATCAACCAACTTTATGTGAATAGAGATAAAGAAATTGAATTAATTCCAAGAGTAGGTGATCACCACATCCTAATAGGACATTCAAATGACCTTGATAAAAAGCTGAATAAGTTAAAGTATTTCTATGCAGAAGGACTTGACAAAACTGGCTGGAACGAGTATAAAGTAATAAATCTAAAGTATGCGAACCAAGTGGTTTGCACTAAAAGTTAATCTATGGAATCTAACGAGCAAATCATTGTTGGTTTAGACATTGGAACAACTAAAATAGCCTGCCTCGTAGGAAAGAAGAACGAGTATGGTAAGCTAGAGTTGTTGGGAATGGGTAAAGCCGAGTCAGTAGGAGTAAGAAGAGGTGTTGTATCTCATATAACTCCAGCTGTTGAAGCTATTAGAAAGGCCGTTGAAAAGGCAGGCCTTAACTCTGGATGTGAAATCAAAGTAGTCAATGTGGGTATAGCCGGTCAGCACATTAAGAGCTTACAGCATCGTGGAGTTATTACCCTAGATAACTTGGAGGATGAGATTTCAATGAAAGATGTGGATGCCTTGATTCAAGACATGCATAAACTAGTATTGCCTCCTGGTGAATCTATCATTCATGTATTACCACAAGACTTTATTGTAGATAACGAATCTGGAATCAAAGATCCAATTGGAATGAGTGGTATCCGTCTCGAGGCGAACTTTCACATCATTACAGGATTAGTAACAGCCATTCAGAATATCTTTAAGTGTGTTCAGAAGTCTGACTTAGAAATTGCTGATCTTACGCTTGAGCCTTTGGCTTCTGCTGCATCCGTATTGAGCGATGAAGAAAGAGAAGCAGGAGTTGTACTCGTGGATATTGGGGGCGGCACCACGGATGTTGCTATTTTCCAAGATGGAATCATTCGTCATACATCTGTCATTCCTTTTGGAGGTAATATTATCACCGATGATATTAAAGAAGGATGCACGATTATTCGCAAGCAAGCTGAATTACTAAAAGTGAAGTTTGGTTCTGCATTGGCAAGTGAGAATCAAGCGAATGATATCGTAGTCATTCCTGGTTTGAGCGGACGTGAACCCAAAGAAATCAGTGTAAAGAACTTGGCTCACATCATTCAGGCTAGAATGGAAGAAATTATCGAGCAAGTCTACTTTGAAATACGTAACTCAGGATTTGAACGCAAGTTGATCGCAGGGATCGTAATCACAGGTGGTGGTGCTCAATTGAAACACTTACCTCAACTTTTTGAGTACTTAACAGGAATGGATACGCGTATTGGCTATCCTACTGAGCATTTAGCTGCTGGAAACGACAAGGTCGCAAGTCCAATGTACGCAACTGGCGTAGGTCTTGTATTAAAAGGATTTGAATACGCTGAAAGAAATAACCGCAAAGAATCATCTGTCTCCGCACATAAGCCTAAGAAAAAAGCCACTTCGGGCTTATTCGATAAGCTCCTCAACAAAGGGAAAGAATGGTTTGAAGAAGATGACAATTTATAATTAAGGAATATCAATCGCTGAAAACAATCTGATATGAAATTCGATTTACCAAAAGAAAATTCAAGCATAATCAAAGTACTTGGTGTAGGTGGTGGTGGCAGTAATGCTGTCAATCACATGTACCGCCAAGGAATCAATGGAGTAGATTTCCTTGTATGCAATACTGATCAACAAGCATTGGATATCAGTCCAATTCCTTTCAAGGTTCAATTAGGAGCTACGCTTACCGAAGGGCGAGGTGCCGGCTCATTGCCTGAAGTGGGTAAAAATGCTGCCATTGAAAATATTGATGACATCAAAGAAATCATCAATAAAAACACCAAGATGATTTTCATCACTGCCGGAATGGGCGGTGGTACTGGAACTGGCGCAGCACCAGTTATCGCTAAAGCTGCAAGAGAAATGGGTGTGTTGACAGTTGGTATCGTTACAATGCCATTCTTCTTTGAAGGTCGGAAAAGGCGGCAGCAAGCTGAAGCTGGAATTGAAGAAATAAGAGAACAGGTAGATACACTCTTGATTATCAATAATGAAAAACTGCGCGAAATGTGCGGCAATTTGCCAATTGCTCAAGCATTCGCAATGGCCGATGATGTTTTGACAACGGCTGCTAAGGGAATAGCGGAGATTATCACGAGAACAGGATACATCAACGTTGACTTTGAAGATGTGAGAACAGTAATGTGCGACTCTGGTGTTGCGATTATGGGTTCTGCTGCTGCTGAAGGAGAGGATAGAGCAACCAAAGCGGTTGAAAAAGCCTTGTCATCTCCATTGTTGAATGACAACAATATTCAAGGAGCTCGCTATGTGTTGCTCAACATCACATTCGGAAACCAAGAAGTGCTCATGGATGAGATTAGTGATATTACTGATTATATCCAAGAAGAGGCAGGAGCTAGTGCAGATGTTATCTGGGGATATGGAATGGATGAGAGTTTAGGAGATTCTCTTTCAGTCACTATCATCGCAACGGGCTTTCACCAAAACGCTTCAGCTTCTACAAACTTCGAGAAGAAGCCTGAGAAGAGAAGAATTAATCTTGAAGAAGAGGAAGAAGAACAAGCGGCTGTTGCTCCAATTGTGGAGGAGACGCAGGATGAAGCTGAACCTTTCTTGAAAACAAGTGAAACAGAACAGATTGTTCAAGAGGAAAAGAAAGAAACTGAGTCAAATGAGCGGAATATTTTCACGCTTACCGAGGACTCTGTTGAAGACGATCAAGAAGAAGAGGTGGAGCAAAAACAACGAATTTTTGAATTCGAAGTTGGAAGCTCCATTGAAGCGGTAAATGATCAAGAAGAAGAAACAGAAGAAGTTGATTCCTCAGCTACCTCTGATCAGGCTCAAGAACCAGCAGAAACTGAGGAAGAGGAACGTCCAGAATGGGAGCCCTTTATTCGAAGTGAATCTGAGCAGAAAGAAAAAGATAAAGAGCCGATTGTTGAGAAGAAGCCAATTTTTAAGACCACAACACCTTCAAATAGCTCAGAGCCAAGTGGTGATGATCGTCCTTCTAGAGAAGAACAAGCTGAAAGAGCTAATGCGAGATTATCTCGATTAAGAGAATTGAGCATGAGATGGCGCACGCCATCTGGGATGTCAGATTTAGAAAATGAGCCAGCGTTTAAGCGCAAGCAAATCAATTTGGATGATGTGCCCCATTCTTCAGAGTCCTCAACCAGCCGGTTTACGTTGGGTGAAGAGGAAGCAGAGGATGGTGAGAAACGTGGAAAATTAAGACCTAACAATGGGTTCCTGCATGATAATGTAGATTAAAAAGGACAATTAGAAATAAAATAAAAAATGGGCGCTAAGCCCATTTTTTATTTTATACTAAAGCAATTAATATTTTTAATGTTTCCTTCCAGAAATTTTTTTTTCTGAAAGCAATTAAGACATCAAATGAGCCTACTATTTATTGAGGATAATCAACACAGAAAAAATTATTTTATCCAAACGCTAACTTAATTTTCACACTATCTTTAACCAAATTGATTTGAAAGCTGCAATTTTAAAAAGTGGACACTTTTTTAATAACTCATCTATGAATTTTAGATTTTTTGTCGTTTTTATATTGCTTCTGTTTACAGTTACGAAAGTATTTTCACAATTTGATATCGATGTTAATGTTCAATCTGGGGCTTCAGCTCAGTATTCGAATGATGTGGAGTTTACCTCCGATGGGGGCTACATCGTTACAGGTAGTTTTGTTGATAGCGTATCTTTCGCTCCTTTGAGTGTTTTAGGCACTCCTTCAATATTTGGAAACTTTGATATGTTTTTAGTCAAATATGGCTCTCAAGGAGATCCCATTTGGGCAGTTTCCGGAGGAGGAGGAGGAACCGATGGCGCTAGTTCAGTAGCCATCAGTCCTTATGACGATATATATGTAACAGGAGTTTATTCAGGCTCAGCAACATTTGGATCGGTCGTTTTACCCCCATTTGTAGGTACACCAGCTTTTTATCAAAATAATGCTTTTATAGTAAAGTATGATTCCTTAGGAAATGCAGTTTGGGGTGTTCCTCATTTATGTAAGTCATTAGCTACGGTTTTAGATGTGAAAACGGATCAGTTAGGTTTTGTTTACGCTTTAACACAGTTCTCGGATACATTACATGTTGATTCACTCCAGTTTGCTCCCTCAAACCTCGGGAGCGAGTATTTAGTCACTAAATATGATTCATCTGGTTCGCTTATTTGGGCTAAACAAATCGTTACCAATGGTTCTTATGGTAATTATTTCTTTTTCTTTCAGGCTAGCAAAGGCTTAGGAGGTTTGGCAGTTGATAATCACAATAATGTTTATGTCACTGGCAATTTTACTACAAGTGTTCAAATTGATTTGTTTACAGCCACTTCTTTTGGTGCGCAGGACGTCTTTTATGCAAAACTTAATGGATTAACAGGGAGTCCGATTTGGTTGAATAAAGGTGGAGGTGTTAACTCCGATGTTGGAACCGATATAGCCATTGATCAGAACCAGAAAGTTTTAATTTGTGGACATGGCGAGGGAAATATCGCTTTTGGTGCTCAAAGTCTTTTCGGAGGAGGTGTAAATGATTGGATAATTGAGTGTGACACCTCTGGAAATGTAAACGATGCATGGCTTGTAAATACAAACTCGAGCATTAACACTTCTATGGGAATTTCAGTAGATGGTTTTGGGAATTTCTTGATGGCGTCTTCGTTTAACGATATATTGTCTTTTCAGGGATTGTCTCTCACTCCATTTGGTGATCTTAACCCATATGCCATGAGGTATAATTATGATGGAGATTCATTGAGCTTTATTTGGGCTCCTGAGAGCGCTCCTAATGATTTAGAGGTTGCTCGAGCCACTGCTACTTCTGATCTAGATAATATGCTAGTTGTTGGAAACTTTAATGCTGTTATGGATTTTGGAAATAATACCGCAGCCGGTCCAAGTCAAGAAGGTTTTGCAATGCGTTTGGCAAATTGTTCGAGGTTAAAAGCAGAAGCTTATTCTTTTAATGGTCAAGTGAATTTTTGTCAAAGTGAAAGCGCTCTTCTTGTGGCGGATACCAATAGTCTTTACTCTTATCAATGGCTTTTTAATGGTGCCTCAATGCCAGGAGAGATATTTTCGAATTTCACAGCTTTAAGTTCTGGATCGTATTCGGTAATAGTCGATAGTGCAGGATGTAAAGATACTAGTAACGTACTCCCAATTTCGGTTTATTCTTTGCCAAACGTTTCACATTCAAATTTGAGTGCAGTTTGTCAAACCGAAGTAGCATTTTCACTTCAAGGTGGAAGTCCATTAGGTGGAGTATACTCTGGTTCTGCCGTTATATCTGGCAGCATATTTGATCCTTCACTTGCTAATTTGGGAACTAATTTGGTTACATATACTTATACCGATGGGAATTCGTGTTCAGATAGTGTGACTAAAACTATTGTAGTAAATCAAAACCCAACCATCTTCATTAATAATATATCAGCTTGTGAAAATGGTGGGCCAATATCTTTATCTGGAGCTGGATATGGTTTTCCTCAAAACGGAACGCACATTGGACCTGGTGTCATCGGCTCGGTGTTTGATCCTTCTGCAGCTGGTGTTGGGACGCATATTATTTATTATTCTGTTGCGGGTTGCTTGGCTGATGATTCCATCACAGCTATTGTGACAGCGGTCCCATTGGTTAATATTACTCCAATTCCAAAGCAGTGTATTTCAACATTGTTCCTTCCTTTAGCTCCTTACGGTTCGCCTTTTGGAGGAACGTTTAGTGGACCTGGTGTTTCTTCGAATTTTTTCTATCCTGCAGTAGCTGGTTCAGGCACGCATCAAATTATTTACTCATACAGCGCAAGTGGTTGCACAGGTTTAGATACTTTTCAATTAGTTGTAGATCCAATTCTGAATGTTTCGTTTTCCGCTTTCCCAAATCTTTGCGAAGGAGACGCGTCTATCTCTCTTGCTAATTATGCATCGCCAAGTGGAGGAGTGTTTTCAGGAACTGGAATAACTAATGATTCAATTTTTGACCCTGTTTCTGTGGGAACAGGAAGCTATACCATTCAATATTTATATTCAAATACTTGCGGCAGCGACTCAGCTTTAACAGTAATTAGCGTAAATGGCAATCCAACTATATCTGCAGTGTCTTCAGATGTTAGCTGCAATGGTTTAAACAATGGTTCGGCTGTTGCATCATCCTCTTCTGGATTGCCTCCCTATACCTATTCTTGGAGCAATTCCGCTAATGGTCCATCAATAATTGGATTGTCTGTAGGAAATTATTCTGTTACCGTTTCTGATGCCAACGGCTGTTCAGACTCATCGAGTTTTTCAATAGCCGAACCACCAGCATTGTCAGCTGCATTATCATCAACTAATGTCACATGCAACGCTGGTAATGATGGCACAGCTATAGTTATAGTCTCAGGAGGAGTGCCTGCGTACTCTTATTTATGGAGTGATGGACAGACTACTGCTGCTGTAACTGGGCTTTCAGTCGGGACTTACAGTGTTACAATTACGGATGCTAATGGATGCAGTATAGTTGAAACAGTTTTGATAACTGAACCTACACTATTTTCAACCTCAGTTGTTTCTGCAGATGTTGATTGTTTTGGAGGAAATGATGGGTCGGCTTCAGTCTCGGTTTTGGGAGGAACTCCAAGCTATTCTTTTTTGTGGAGCAACGGAAGCACAAATGCAAGCATATCTGGATTAGCTGTTGGAAGTTATTCTGTAACGACAACGGATGGTAATGGTTGTTCTATAATTGACGCATTGACGATTTCAGGACCTGTTTCTCCTTTGGCGGCTTCAGTTAGTGCATCCTTTGATGTTTCTTGTTTCGGTGGCAGTGATGGGTCTGCTGCAGCCTCTGGTTCTGGTGGAACAGCTCCTTATGCTTTCAATTGGAACAATGGTTCAACCAACAATTCAGTCAACGGATTATCTGCAGGAAATTATTCATTAACGCTATCGGATGCGAATGGATGTCAAACATCCCAATCAATTACCATTTCTGAGCCAGCGAGCTCAGTATCAGCGTCTATCGTGAGTTCAACCAATGCCATTTGTGTTGGAAGTAATAATGGAGATGCATCGGTATCAGCATCTGGAGGAACTCCGGGATATTCCTATGCATGGAGCAACGGTGCGAGCACATCTTCTATCATTGGCTTAGTAATCGGTACGTATGAAGTAACAGTGACAGACATCAATGGATGTTTCGATATTACTCAAGTAGATATTATTCCAGCTACAACAGCTGCGGTAGCCAGTATTTCATCTTTTTCTAATGCCACTTGTCTGTCCTCAAATGATGGGTCTGCTCAAGTTTCGGTGGTAGGAGGTACAGCACCTTATACTTATGCTTGGAGTAACCTTGCCAATACAGAGGCCATTTCTGGTTTGTCAATTGGTTCATACACCGTAACTGTGAATAGCAGTAATGGATGTTCGGATACAACATCAATTTCAATAACCAACTCAGATACCATTGGGCCATTGATTCAATCTGCCGATACTTCAATTTATTTAGATGCAAGTGGATCATTTACAATAGACACTGCGTTCATCAATGTGGCTAGTTCTGATAATTGCGGAATTGATACGATGTACCTCAGCAGATATAACTTTGATTGCAGCGACATAGGTGTGCCTCAGCCAGTGATGCTTTATGCTGTTGACGTAAATGGAAACATTGATTCTTCAGCCAATTTTGTGTCAGTGTTTGACACGATCTCTCCAAACGTAGTTGCAAACAATGTTCAGTTGTTTTTAGATGCTACGGGCTTAGCTTCAATTACTCCGGCTTCTGTTAATGGAGGCTCGTCTGACGCTTGTGGAATCGACTCACTTTACCTTAGTCAAATGGATTTCCAATGCAGCGACACGGGTACCAATGTGGTAACACTATTTGCAATCGATGTGAATGGTAATATCGATTCAGCACTTTTCTCTGTTTCGGTCTTTGATACGATAGCTCCATCTATCATAGCGAATAACCTGACCGCCTATGTAGATGCTGCAGGAAATACTGTTGTATCTGTTGATTCAGCGAATGCAGGAACTGTTGATAATTGCAGTGTTGATAGTATTTGGCTGAGTCAAGAAAGCTTTGATTGTTCGCATATTGGGACAAACGCTGTGACTTTTAACGCTATAGATATTTCAGGAAATCAGTCCTCAACTCAGATTAATGTTACTGTTCTTGACACCTTTTCTCCAACAGTGTATCCTTTTCAGCTGATAGCTTTAGGGTTAGATGCCAACGGAACAGCTTCTCTATCATCAGCTCAAGCTGACAGTGCTACAGTTGACTGTGATTTAGATTCAATTTGGTTGAGTCAAACAGATTTCACATGCAATGAAATCGGACTTAATAGTGTTTTACTGTATGCCATAGATAGTTCTGGAAATATCGATTCATCATTTTTCTCAGTCTTGATCTTTGATAGTCTAAGTCAATTAGAAATCGTTCAGGACGTTGAGATTTTATGCCAAGGTGATAGTTCGGGAGTTATTTCAGCATTGGCTTCCGGAATGAATGGAGTATATGAATATTCTTGGAATACGGGTGATACTGCCGATCAAATCACGAACCTGGGAACAGGAATTTATTTCGTAACAGCTACATCCGAAGCTGGATGCTCATTGACCGATTCAATCAGTATATCTGAACCCGAACCATATGGAACTTTGCTAACTGCTTCTAGTGATTCAGTTTGTGCTGATGACAGCACTGCCTTTATTATAACTACGGTCGAAGGCAATACGGCTCCGTACAGTTTTCTATGGAGTGATGGGTCTACCAGCGAATCATTAATGGGAATTGGTGCAGGCGTCTATGTTGTGAGCATCAGCGATATTAATGGTTGCCAGACATTTGATTCTATCAGTATTGCTCTTCTTGATTGCGATACTGCTACTATTGGTATCAAGGAATCATTCGCTATCAACGAGCTTTCTATTTTCCCTAACCCCGCTTCAGATAGGCTCAATGTAAATTTTGGAAATTGGAAAATTGATGAAGGCTTAAAAGTCAATCTTTTAAACTCCACGGGCCAATTTGTTAAAGAGTTTGATCAATCGCAGTGGTTTAAAATCGATCAGAGCGAAATCCAATTGGATATAAATGATGTGGCAGTAGGAATCTATTTATTGGATGTTGAATCTGACGGACGTTTCGTTACAAAGAGGTTTGCCGTTGGTAGATAAGAAATGATCAAATTGGAGTCCTTTTGATCTATAGGGTTACCGTAATTTCGCGTCATTGAAAAAAATAGATTATGAGTGTTTCACAACAAATCAATGATGATATAAAGAAAGCGATGCTGGCCAAGGATAAGAAAAGGCTAGAATCTCTTAGGGCTATTAAAAGTGCTATTCTTCTAATTGCAAGTGAAAAGGCTGGCAGTGAAGTGAGCGATGAAGATGCCATCACGGCAATGCAAAAGCTCGTTAAGCAACGTAACGATGCTGCCGCCATTTATCATGAGCAAGACCGCGCTGATATGGCTGAAGATGAAGAATTTCAAGCTTCAGTTATTGGGGAGTACTTACCTGAAATGATGGGTGAAGATGAAATTAGAAAATTGGTTGTTGAAAAAATTGCAGCTTCAGGAGCTTCTGGCCCGCAGGATATGGGAAAGGTTATGGGGCCATTATCAGGTCAATTGAAAGGAAAGGCTGATGGTAAGATTATATCGCAATTGGTGAAAGAAGAGTTAGGGAAACTCTAATAAGAAATTTATACAAAAGAAAAGCGCCTGCATCAATTGATACAGGCGCTTTTTTATAGTCATTGGAGAGGGTTGATTTACATCATTCCACCCATTCCGCCCATTCCACCTGCAGGCATAGCTGGACCATTTTCTTCTGGCTCATCAGCTAATACACACTCAGTAGTCAATAATAGACCAGCAATTGATGCTGCATTCTCTAAAGACACACGGGAAACTTTTGTTGGGTCAATTACTCCGGCTTCGTACAAATTTTCGTAGATGCTTGTTGCAGCATTGTATCCGAAATCTCCTTTGCCTTCAATAACACGTTGAACAACAATTGATCCTTCATCGCCTGCATTCGCAACAATTTGACGAAGCGGCTCTTCAAGAGCTCTGCGTACAATTGCAATACCTGTAGTTTGGTCAGGATTATCTCCTTCAAGGTTGTTAAGCGCTTCAATAGAGCGAATGAATGATACACCACCGCCAGGTACAATACCTTCCTCTACAGCAGCTCTAGTAGCATGAAGCGCATCGTCTACACGATCTTTCTTCTCCTTCATTTCCATTTCAGTCGCAGCGCCTATATAAAGGACAGCTACACCACCTGCTAACTTAGCTAAACGTTCTTGAAGTTTCTCACGATCATAATCGCTAGTAGTAGACTCCATTTGAGATTTGATTTGACCAATTCTCGCTTTGATGTCTTCTTTCTTTCCAGCGCCATTAATAACAGTAGTGTTATCCTTGTCGATGTCAATTTTTTCAGCCTCACCTAAGAATGTCATGTCAGCATTTTCAAGGCTGAAACCTCTCTCTTCACTGATCACTTGGCCTCCAGTTAGGATAGCGATGTCTTCAAGCATTGCCTTTCTTCTGTCTCCAAATCCTGGAGCCTTAACAGCAGCTACTTTCAATCCACCTCTTAACTTGTTTACTACTAATCCTGAAAGAGCCGTTCCTTCAACATCTTCTGCGATAATCAAAAGCGGTCTCCCGCTTTGAGCAACTTTTTCCAAAATTGGAACGATGTCTTGAAGGTTTGAAATTTTCTTGTCGTGAATTAGAATGTATGGATTCTCTAATTCAGCAACCATCTTATCCGTGTCAGTAACGAAGTATGGAGAAAGGTATCCTCTATCAAACTGCATTCCTTCCACCAAATCAACTGTCGTTTCAGTTCCTTTAGCTTCTTCAACAGTGATAACACCTTCTTTACCTACTTTCTTCATTGCTTCCGCAATCAACTTGCCTATAGTAGCATCATTGTTTGCTGAAATAGTTCCTACTTGCTCAACTTTAGCGTAGTCGTCACCAACTACTTGAGAAAGTTTTGCAAGGTGCTCCGTCACAGCGCGAACTGCTTTGTCAATACCTCTCTTAAGATCCATTGGATTCGCTCCAGCAGTTACGTTTTTCAAACCTGCCGTTACGATTGCTTGCGCAAGCACTGTAGCAGTAGTCGTTCCGTCACCTGCTACATCAGCAGTTTTAGAAGCAACTTCTTTTACCATTTGTGCGCCCATGTTTTCAAGAGCGTCTTTCAATTCAATCTCTTTAGCAACACTTACACCATCTTTTGTGATGATCGGAGCGCCAAATTTGCGATCGATAACAACGTTTCTTCCTTTAGGACCTAAGGTCACTTTTACAGCATTTGCTAAAGCGTCAACTCCTCTCTTGAGGCCGTCTCTCGCTTCAGTATCAAAAAATATGTCTTTAGCCATTTTTGAGTTTTTTGAATATTAATAATCAGTTTTTTAACTTAAGCTTCCTAGAATGTCGGATGCTTTCATAATCAAATAGTCCTTTCCTTCGATGCTTAACTCTGTTCCAGAGTATTTTCCATAGAACACCGCGTCACCAACGTTTAGGGTGATTGGCTCATCTTTTTTACCAGGACCAACCGCAACTACAGTTCCTCTTTGAGGTTTTTCTTTTGCAGTGTCAGGAATAATAATTCCCCCTGCAGTCTTCTCTTCGGCTCGAGCAGCTTCAACAAGCACTCGATCTTCGTTCGGTTTAAAATTCACTTCTGCCATTTTTAAAATGTTTGATAATATGTAGGCAATTAGTCATTTATTATGCCAATAACTATTTTGGGAATGTTTTGTCAGTTAGTGGACAAAAAAATGTCAGCCTGCAAGTGACAAGCTGACATTAAGTCGTTTATGTTGTGCTTATTGCACTAACTATTCTGGCAAAGGAACGGTGTTTTCATCCAATCCTTGAACAGGAGCAATAGCTTCTTGATCTATCACACTTTCAAGTTGGCTAGAAGCATCTTCAATAGTCTCGCCACCTATGAAGGCTGTAGAAACTAAACAAAGTACAAGCAGTGAAACCGCCAATATCCAAGTACCTTTTTCTAAAAAGTCAGTTGTTCTCTGCACACCAGCAATTTGGTTGGTTGAAGAAAAACCTGATGCTAATCCGCCACCTTTAGAGTTTTGGATCAATACAATACCCATCAACAATAAGCTAACAAGTAATATGAGGATAGAAATGATGACCATGATTTATTATCTTTTTTTCTCTGATTTCAATTTTTCAATAAGGGCGGCAAAATAACTGCTTTTTTCAGGATGCAGCAAACTGAGTTTATTATAAGTCGAAATTGCCTTGTTAATGTTGCCCTGAGCCGCGTAAATAGTGGCTAATGTTTCACTTACAACCGAATCATTATCCTGCAAACTGGCTTTAGCTGCCTTGCTCGGAGAGAAGAATTCAGCGCGTTTTGGCACTAAACTATCTTCCTTTTGAATAAAATTATCAATGATTGAAATGACTTTTTTCTTTTCGTTTGCGTTCCGGGGGAAAATAGTTTGCTCTGGATTTTTTGCTGATTTGCTAATTGTAGAGCTATTGTCTTCATCCGACAAAAAGTCCATCCAATGAGAAAAACTCTGTTTTGAGGGCGTTTCTGGTTTAGAACTAGTATCTATTGGTTTGTCAACTGGTTTCTCTGGATGAACCTTTAGGTCTCCCTCTTTTATAATTTCATCTTCAAGATTTTCTTCTAAGAGGTCAATTGCCGCTCCAGCAATTAATGCTTCGGTAATAAATTGATTTAGAAACGGATCTTTTTCTTCTTTAGTTTCTTTGATGGGCGTTTTGGTCTCATCGCCAGTTAGATCAACTTGGCTCTTCTTCTCAGCCGTTATTTCAATTCCGCTTTCTTGGATGTTAATGGTTGCCGACTCACTGTCTTCAGCTGTATTAGTTTCAATCGGTGAAGTGGCTTTTTCACTAAAAAGAAAATCATGCAGATGCTTTCGGTCATTTGTAAGCACAGCTGTTTTGCGAATATGTGACTCAAACCGAATGTCATCATTGATTGAATAAGCCTTGGCAAGCAAAATTGCCATGGTAGAAGAGTAGGGATGCTCATTGAATGAATTCACCAAACTTTCTAAGCTTTCATTGCTCAATCTCTCTCCAACTAATATTTCTTCTATCGCACTTTGCATCACCAATTACCAAGAGATTTATTGAAAATATCTTGAGCTAACTTTTCGTTAATCTCATCTATCAACTGAGTTTCTTGATCAGCTAAGGTTTGCTGAGAACTAAACTGGGCAAAGTTTGAAAACGATTGTTCATAGCTGTTTTCTTCATTTTTCGTATCGGTATAGCGAACCTTAACTGTAACTGTCAATCTGCTTAAAGATGAAACATCATTGCCAGTGACAGCTTCATCAGTTTGTCTGTAGCTCGTGATATCACCTTCAATAATTATATCGCCATTGTTTTTCACCAAAGTCAAACTGGTTTGTCTTAAAAAGATGTCCTTCAAAGATTCTGAAAAGGTTTGACTCAATGACGGAGGTGCTAGTGGTGCTTGATAGGAGGGAAAGGTTGCGATAGAAATGGTTTTGGTTTCAGGCGACACACTGGCTCCTGTAAATGAATAACTCACTTTACAGCCAACTGCAAGAAGCAGCGCTGAAAACAGCACGAAAGAGATGAGTTTAGTTGAGCTCATATTCCTTGATTTTTCTATAGAGAGTGCGCTCCGAAATACCCAATTCTTGCGCGGCATTCTTTCTTCTACCGCGATGCTTTTCCAATGCTTTTTTGATTAATTCCTTTTCTTTTTCCTCTATGCTAAGAGATTCTTCCACTACTTCAGGATCGTAAATTGAATCATCTTGATGATAAACAGGCTCGGCCCTAGAAATCTCATAGTCAAAAGAATCTTTACCCGCAGTTTGTGCTGAGTCATTTGAAGGCTTGATGACTGGATAAAGCCTTTTATATGCGTCCTCATCAAAAGAATCATCATCATTTCTGATCATTCCCGAAACCAATTTTTTAAGATCATGAACCTCGTTTCTCATTTCGAAGATGATTTTGTAGAGGATTTCTCGCTCAGACATGTCTGATTGATTCTCTTTTTCAATGATCATTGGTAACTTGCTCGTTTGCGAATCGGGCAAATATGGCGCCAACTTAGGGCCATTGATATCTCTTTCAGTTTCAATTACGGAAACTTGCTCGGTAATATTTTTGAGTTGTCGAATATTACCGGGCCATCTGTAACTTTCCAGCATTGCAACGGCATCTGGTGACAATCGAACAGGTGGCATTCTATATTTTTCCCCAAAATCTGCTGCGAACTTTCTAAACAAAAGATGCACATCTTCTTTACGTTCTCGCAGGGATGGAAGATGAATCGGAACAGTATTTAAGCGGTAATAAAGATCTTCTCTGAACTTACCTTTTTTAATGGCTTCCAGTATATTGATATTGGTTGCGGCAACAATTCTAACATCAGTTTTCTGAGCTTTACTAGATCCAACCTTTAAAAATTCACCGCTTTCAAGAACCCGTAATAATCGCACTTGCGTAGAAACAGGCAATTCAGCCACCTCATCCAAAAAAATTGTTCCGCCATCAGCCACTTCAAAGTAACCTTTCCGCGTTTCATGGGCACCTGTGAATGATCCTTTTTCGTGACCAAAAAGCTCTGAATCAATCGTTCCCTCTGGAATTGCTCCGCAGTTCACGGCAATATAGCCATTGTGCTTTCTCGTAGAGTTGTGATGAATAATTTGAGGCATGCGCTCTTTACCAACTCCACTTTCTCCTGTTATAAGAACGGAGAGATCCGTTGGAGCCACACGAAGTGCAGTTTCGATAGCACGATCTAAAATAGGACTGATGCCTATTATTCCAAATCTTTGTTTTGCTTGTTGAATAGTCATGTTTATTCTACAATTTCCCCTTTTAATGTAGCAGCGGTGCATTCCGTGATTTTCACGTTTGCATAGTCACCTGACTTTAGGTTGCCTGCTGGGAAAACGCACATCACGTTTTGAGTGTTTCTTCCACAGAGGTGTTCTTTACTTCGCTTTGAATGTCCTTCAACAAGAACCTTAAAAGTTTTTCCTACAGCTTTTTTATTGCTCTCAAGAGAATGTTGCATTTGAAGATCGATAATTTCGTTCAACCTTCTTTTCTTCACCTCTAAAGGAACATCGTCTTCATATTTTCTCTCAGCAAGAGTTTTAGGACGTTCGGAGTAATAAAACATGTAGGCAAAGTCATACTTAACCGCTTGCATTAAACTTAGTGTTTCTTGATGCTGTTCTTCGGTTTCTCCACAAAATCCAGCAATCACATCGGTCGAAATTCCGCTATCTGGCATAATGCGCTTGATAGCGTCAATACGATTGAAATACCATTCTCTCGAATAGCCGCGATTCATTCTTTTGAGAACCTCACTATTACCCGATTGAACAGGAAGGTGAATGTACTCGCATATATTCTCATGCTTTGCCATGGCATAAAGCACATCGTCAGTCATATCTTTTGGATGCGATGTTGAAAAGCGGATTCGTAAACCTGGATTCACTAAAGCTACTTTCTCTAAAAGCTGAGCGAAGTTTACGGTTTCTTCATCAAGGTTAATAACTTCACCTTTTTTGGATAAGTTCCATCGGTAGCTGTCTACGTTCTGTCCCAAAAGAGTGACTTCTCTGTAACCTCTATCAAACAAGTCTCCAGCTTCAGCTACTATGCTTTTCGGATCTCTGCTTCTTTCTCTACCTCTCGTAAAAGGAACAACACAGAAACTGCACATATTGTCACATCCACGCATAATAGAAATAAATGCACTCACACCGTTTGAGTCTAATCTGACAGGTGTTATTTCAGCGTAGGTCTCTTCCCTTGAAAGAAGCACGTTCACTGCTTTTTGACCTGACTCTACTTCAGATACAAGTCCAGGTAATTCTCGGTATGCATCAGGTCCAGCTACAAGGTCAACGAGCTTTTCTTCCTCTAAAAGCTCTGACTTCAATCTCTCGGCCATGCAACCTAGGATTCCAATGACCTTTTCAGGATTATCTTTTTTAATTTTTTGAAACTGCTTTAAACGATTTCTTACCCGTTGTTCAGCATTGTCTCGTATAGAACATGTATTGATTAAAACAACGTCAGCCTCATCAGCATTTTTAGTTGTTTCATAACCTGCTTTCCCCATTATGGAGGCTACAATTTCACTGTCCGAAAAATTCATTTGACAGCCATAGCTCTCTACATAAAGCTTCTTGCCATTCAAGAAATTAATCTCTTGCTCAGTGATCACTGCTTCACCTTGACGTTCTTCTTCTAACAATTTATCTTCCATTTGGCCTTAAATATAAGAGGGTGGCAAAGGTATGGAATAGGGTCGTCTGCAAAAATGTCAGGTGATGATTTGTGCATTTATTATTGACATCAAAAACAAGGTTTCGTGCAGACCACATTATTTTGCGTTTTATTTGCAGTCATTGAAAAGCGCTGTTGATTATGAATTTGGTGATAGTAGAGTCTCCTGCAAAGGCAAAAACAATTGAAGGTTATCTTGGAAAAGATTACATTGTTAAATCTAGTTACGGTCACGTCCGAGACCTTCCAACGAAAGGGCTTTCGGTTGATTTAGAGAATCATTTTAAGCCGGACTATGTGGTAATGCCTGATAAGAAAAAGGTCATTACTGAACTTAAAAAACTAAGTAAGGACGCTGATATTGTCTGGTTAGCAACGGATGAGGATCGCGAAGGAGAAGCTATAAGTTGGCACTTATTTGAAGCACTTGGGTTGAAAGAAAACAAGACCAAACGAATTGTTTTTCATGAAATTACTAAGCCAGCTATTCTCAAAGCAATTGAAAATCCAAGAACAATTGACAAGAATTTAGTGGATGCTCAGCAGGCTAGAAGAGTTCTTGACAGAATTGTTGGTTTTGAGTTAAGCCCTGTTCTTTGGAAAAAGGTGAAGCCATCTCTTTCTGCGGGACGAGTGCAGAGTGTTACTGTCAGGCTCATTGTTGAGCGTGAAAAGGAAATTGGTGCTTTTAATGCGGAGCCTTACTACAGAGTTAAGGCTGTCTTCGAGGCTGAGGGTAAAAGCTTTTCAGCGGATTTGAATAAGCGATTGAAATCTGATGAAGAAGTAAATGCATTTCTAAAAACGTGCTCAGGCGCTGAATTTTCAGTCGAGTCCGTTGATAAAAAGCCAGGTAAGAAAACTCCTTCTGCTCCATTTACTACATCAACGCTTCAACAAGAAGCCGCAAGAAAGTTGGGTAATTCTGTTGCTCAAACCATGAGACTGGCTCAAAGCTTATATGAAGCTGGTAAGATTACTTACATGAGAACGGACAGTGTGAACTTGAGTGGCACAGCAATAGAAGGAGCCACAGCTGAAATTTTAGGACAGTATGGAGAAGATTATCTGAATCCGAGAAAGTATGCTACCAAAACAGCTAATGCTCAAGAAGCACACGAGGCAATTCGTCCTACGTACTTCAATGAAAAAATTGGTTCATCTGATCCACGTGAACAAAAGCTCTATGAGTTGATTTGGAAGCGAGCAATTGCCTCCCAAATGAGTGATGCCAAATTGATGCGAACCACTATTAAAATTGGCGCGGCCGGATTAACTGAAAAATTTGAAGTAAAAGGAGAAATCATCACTTTCGAAGGATTCTTGAAAGTTTACCTCGAAGGCACGGATGATGAACAAGACGAAGAAAGTAATGACAATCTTCCGAATGTTGCTGAAGGTGATCAACTGAATCAAATAGGTTTAGAAGCGACACAGAAGTTTACTCAGCATCCTCCGCGATATAGTGAGGCAAGTTTGGTAAAGAAACTTGAAGAGCTTGGGATCGGAAGACCGTCAACTTACGCTCCAACAATCAGTACGGTTCAAAAAAGAGGATACGTAGTGAAGGAAGATAGAGATGGTCAATCGAGAGATTACAAAGTATTCTCTCTAGATGGCTCCGATGTCAAACAAGAAACTAAAACGGAAAATACAGGTGTTGAGCGTAATAAATTATTTCCAACGGACATTGGAGTGGTTGTTAATGATTTTTTGCAGGAACATTTTAGTTCAATCCTCGATTATCACTTCACAGCTTCTGTGGAAGAAGAATTTGATCATATATCTCGAGGTGAGTTGGTTTGGACCAACATGCTTGCGAAGTTCTACAAACCTTTCCATGATACGGTGGAGGATACATTGGAGAATTCAGAGCGAGCCACGGGCGAAAGAATTTTAGGAACGGATCCAAAAACGGGTAAACCAGTCGTTGCACGTTTGGGTAGATACGGACCAATGGTGCAGATTGGTGATGTTTCTGATGAGGAAAAACCGCAGTTTGCGAAGCTTAGAGAAGGACAAAGTATTCAGACTATAAACTATGAAGAGGCCATGGAGTTGTTCAAGCTTCCTCGAAATCTGGGTGAATGGGAAGGAAACGAAGTCATTGCCTCTGCTGGACGTTTCGGGCCTTTCGTGCGATATGATGGAGGTTTTTATAATCTGGGAGATTTAGATCCATTGGAGGTTACAATGGATCAGGCAATTGAGGTGATTAAAAAGAAAAAAGAAGAAGCATTAAAAGCTATCATCCACGTTTTCGATCACGACCCAGAAATTAAAATATTGAAAGGACGCTACGGTCCCTATATGGCAGTTGGTAAGGATAATTACAAGCTTCCAAAGACCGAGGATCCTGAGGCTTTGACCTTGGAAAAATGCTTGGAAATCATGAATACCTCAAGTCCGACCAACAAAGGAAAAAAGAGAAAGACTTCTAAAAAGTAGTTTTATGGAGATTGCCAGTTACTTTGAAAGTTTAGCTGAATTTGAATCTGAAGGAACATCGCTTTCTTCTCAAATAATCATGTATTCTGATTCTGTAGAAGTCAAAGACTTTGATCTTGCTATTATCTATGTGCCAGAAAATCGTTGGGTTGATCATGGTACAAGTGATGTAAATGAAATATTTAATCAGATCAATATTTCACTTGGAAAGCTTTATGTCCATGATTTTGAGCCAAAGATTTTAAACCTTGGTATTTTTAAAATTGGCAGTAAAATATCTGATACTGAGGCAGGACTTTCCGACCTTATTCAGTATTTAGTGAGACAAAAGATTGTTCCTATCATAATTGGTGGTGGAAGAAATCTTACATACACCGCTTATAAGGCATTTGAAAAAGAGGAACAGATCGTCAATCTTACTTCTATTGATAATTATCTCAACCTTGACGAGGACAGTACCTTTAACTATGTTGGCAGGATAATTAAAGAACAACCTAATTATTTGTTCAACTATTCTAACATAGGTTTTCAAACTTATTTTGTATCACCCGAGGAAATAGAATTAGCCGATGAACTCTTTTTTGACTTTTTTAGACTGGGGTCTGTTAGAGGAGATGTTCAAAGTGTCGAACCTGTTATTCGCAGTGCAGAAATTATTTCGTGTTCACTAGAGGTTTTAAAGTCTAGCGACTTTAGAAGTTCTATGAATCCTCAGCCTAATGGTTTTTATGCCGAAGAAGTGTGCCAAATGATCCGTTATGCTGGCTTAGCGGAAAAAAATAGAGTCGTTATTATCACCGATCTAAACCTTTCTAAGGTTTATCAGAGTGATGTTACTTTAATTGCCGAGATGATTTGGTGTCATGTGGATGGCTTTTACAGCAGGAAGTCGGAAATTCCTTCAGGAAATAAAGACGGATTTTTAAAGTACCGCGTACCCCTTCGGAATGATGAGTTTCAATTGGTTTTTTATAAGAGTGTTTTTACTGATCGTTGGTGGATGGAAGTGCCTGTGCCTCCGCAATTTGCGAACAAGTATCGCAAGCACCATTTGATTCCCTGTGGATACGATGATTATTTGATCGCAACAAGGGACGACCTGCCAGAAAGATGGTGGAAGGCCTATAAAAAGATGCTTTAAATATTAATTGGTCGAGTTTGTTCTCCCATTGAGCTTGAAAAACACCTACGTTCGTGGAAATTTCTTGACTCGATTTGAAATTTAAGTAATTTAGCAAGTCTGAACAATTAGATCTACTGTCCTATTTATGAAATTAAAAGTTGGAGTAATTTCTTTACTATTTGTGTTGTCGTTGGTCTTCAAGGCTGATGCACAGCAAGATCCGCAGTTCAGTCAGAACATGCATAATAAGCTGTTTTTTAATCCAGCTTATGCAGGTATGAATGATGGGATTTGTGTTTATACCATTGCTCGTCAGCAGTGGGTTGGCTTTGAAGGTCGTCCAGAAACATATTTGTTGGGCGCCCACGGTACATTCGTTATTCCTGGGATCAATCTGAGAAGTGGTGGTGGTCTTGTAATTACTGGAGATGCTTTAGGTCAAATGCACTTTACTTCTATCAAAGGTTCTTATAGTGCTCATATTCCTTTAAATATTACCGGAAGTGATCCAGGTCATTTAGGAATAGGCATAAGCGCAGGATGGCTTCAGTTTGGGTTGGGAAATAATTGGAGAAGTACGAATCCATACTATTCAGATCCCGCAATTCCCGATGAGGGTTTTCAATCTAGTAAACTTGATTTGGACTTAGGGCTTTATTACAAAACCAATAGAATGTTTATTGGAGCATCTTTGACTCACTTGACCGGTGCTACTTTTAACGCTGAGGGCGAGGGTTTAGGAGGAGGATTTGGAACCAACCCAGATGTTGTTAATTACAATACTAGTTTCTCGATGAAATCGCATTTGTTCGTAATGGGAGGGTATGATTTTCCATTACCAAATCCATTATTTGTTTTGAAGCCTTCAATTTTCGTGAAGTCTGACCTTGTTTCGGCTCAGGTGGATGTGAATGCACTCGTTGAATACAATAATTTCATCTGGGGAGGGTTAACATATAGATACGTTGATGCAGTTGTATTGATGGCTGGAGTAAATTGGGAGCCCGGAACAATTCCTGGAACCCTGAGAACAGGCTACGCGTATGACGTGACAACAAACAAGTTAGCTTCAGGTAGCAATGGTTCTCATGAAATCTTTGTCCAATATTGTTTGAAGCTAAAACAGAAATCCCCTGTTTCAAGACATAAGAGCGTAAGATTCTTATAGTAAATAGATTACTTTTGTAACTTTTCCAAAAAGCATCCCTAAAAAGATATTAACTAATAAAGGAGATAAAATGAAAAACTCGCTCAAATACGCAATGGTAGTGCTAGCAGCATTGCCGATTTTCCTGAGCAGTTGCGGCAGCTCTGGGAATGGACAGCTGATAGGCGTTCAAAATAGGATTGCATGGTATCAGCCAGATCCATACGGCATGCTCTATCTTCCTATGGGCTCATATAATATGGGACCAAGCGATCAGGATGTTCCATATGCTTCTACAGCAAAATCGAAAACAGTTTCTGTTCAGGCATTTTACATGGATGAAACTGAAATCACAAATAACGAATACCGTCAATTTGTGTTTTGGGTAAGAGACAGTATTGCTAGAAGAATACTTGGTGAAGAGATTGATGAAGAAGAGTATCTTTTTACTATAAACTCATATGATGAGGATATAGATCCACCTCATATTAATTGGAATTCTAGAATTGATTGGGCGGATCCAGACCAGAGGGAGGCTCTTGAAGTGATGTATTATCCTGAATTTGAACGTTTCAGAGGTAGAAGAGAGATTGATTCTAGAAAATTGAAGTATGAATACTTCTGGATTGATTACCGTGAAGCGGCAAGAAAGGGTGGCCCTGGAGCGCCTTTGAGACAGCGAGGTATGACAGATCGTTCGATCTTTATTAAGCGGAGTGTTATTGATGTTTATCCTGATACTTTATGCTGGGTACATGATTTTACCTATTCGTTTAATGAGCCCATGACCAAGATGTATTTTAGTCATCCAGCATATGATGATTATCCGGTTGTTGGAGTTACTTGGTTACAAGCAAGAGCTTTTGGAATTTGGAGAACTGAATTATTAAATGGCTTCCTAAGAGAGATTGGTGGCGGAGTAGTTCAAGATTTTAGACTTCCAACGGAATCTGAATGGGAGTATGCTGCTCGAGGTGGACTGGATTTGGATCCTTATCCATGGGGTGGTCCTTACATTCGAAATACAAGAGGTTGTTTTCTAGCTAATTTCAAGCCTATGAGAGGTAATTATGTAGATGACGGTGGATTCCATACGGTGCCTGTCACATCCTACTCGCCTAACGATTATGGTTTGTATTGCATGTCCGGGAATGTTGCGGAATGGACTAGTAATGCCTTCGATGAGTCATCATTTGACTTTGCGCATGACTTGAACATGGACTATGTATATGAGGCTAAGGACGATGATCCACCCGTTCTAAAGAGAAAAGTTCTAAGAGGTGGAAGTTGGAAGGATATTGGTTACTACCTCCAAACAGGAACAAGAACTTATGAATATCAGGATACTGCGAAGAGCTATATCGGTTTTAGAAACGTAATGACATTCCTTGGCCGAGCCAAAGGAGATGATATATAACCTTAATAATTTTAACTTAATCATTAATACCTAATAAATTCAATTATGTCTCAAGAAGTTAAAGGATTCAGACCCGGAAGTAAAAGTTGGAAGGACTTCATGGCTAAGCTTTATGGAATAGGAGCAGCCGTAGTAATCGTGGGAGCTCTTTTTAAAATTATGCACTGGCCATTTTCAGGTCCGTTATTAGTTGTAGGTCTGTCTACAGAAGCGGTTATATTTTTCTTCTCAGCGTTTGAACCAATGCATGAAGAGCCAAAATGGGAGTTAGTTTACCCAGAATTAGCTGTTCATTCTGATGAGCATGAAGATGAAGATCACGAGGCAATTGAAGAGTCTTCAGACAGGGATTCTAAGGAAGAGTTACCTATCACTGAGCAATTGGATAATATGCTCGAAGAAGCAAAAATTGGTCCAGAGCTTATTGAAAGTCTAGGTGTAGGTCTTCGCTCTCTCTCTGATAATGCAGGTAAGTTGAGTAACATGTCTGATGCGTCTGTTGCTACGTCTGAATATGTTGATAGCGTTAGAAATGCTGCTTCTAGTGTAACTGCTCTTTCTCAGACATACTCAAAAGCGTCTGAGAGTTTAGCTAGTATCAGCATGTCTTCTGGTGATGGCAATGATTATGCGGATAGTTTAAGGTCAGTTACTTCTAAGCTTCAAGAGCTAGGTGGTGTATATGATGCACAACTTCAAGGAAGTAAAGAACAAATGGAGTCGACTAATCAATTCTACAATGGTATTACAGAATTGATGTCTAACCTGCAGTCTTCTGTTGAGGATACAAAGCGATACAAAGAGAGTATATCTGAGCTTTCAAATAATTTAACTGCCCTGAATAGAGTGTATGGAAATATGCTTGCTGCCATGAATGTTGGAGGTTCAAACAACAACGGATAATCCGTTTATCAAATTTCTAGAACGAAAAAAGTATAAGCAACTATGAGTGGTGGAAAAGAAACCCCGAGGCAGAAGATGATTGGTATGATGTATTTAGTACTCACAGCTCTTCTGGCGATGAACGTATCAAAGGATATTCTTAATGCATTTGTAATCATTAATGAAGGTTTGCAGGTTACGAATGAAAACTTCATGGCGAAGAATGAGTTCACTTATGCGCAATTTGAAAAAGCTAAAGCGAATGACCCAGCGAAGGTTGCGGAGTTCTACAATAAGGCTTTTAGAGCAAAAGGATTATCCGATGAGATTTATCTCCATATCGAAGAATTAAAAAAGTATCTCATAGCTGTTACAGCAGGAAATTCATCTATTGAAGAGGTGGAGGATGATTCTCTTTTTAATTTAAGAAATGTTGATTCCAAGGATAACTATGATATACCAACTCTTTGGTTAGTGGGTTCAGACCCTCATGCACCAAAGGAAGGCGAATGGTCAGCTTTAGAATTAAAAAGTAAAATTGAGAATTTCAAATCTGAATTGCTTTATCTTTTTAATGACGAAGAAGAGAAAAATGCTTTGGCATTAGGCTTGGCAACAGAGGGTGATTTTGGAAAAGAAGATGGAGTGCCTCAAACATGGGTTACTGCAAATTTCTACCACCTTCCTTTGGCTGCAGTTGTGACGAATCTGACTAAAATGCAGGCAGATATTAGAAATGCAGAGGCGGATATTATTAAAGCCTTGTATCGAAATATTAGTGCAGATGACTTCAAATTCGATACGCTTGCCGCAAAGGTTATCCCTCGATCTACATATGTAATTCAAGGGGATAGCTTCGTAGCTGACGTAATTGTTGCTGCTTTTAGTACGACACAGCCTCCGCGAATGAGGTTGGCTAGTGAGTTCAACGACACGAATGATTTGCCCATTTATGACAGTTTTGATAACTTGGATAGTTCTAACATAACTGTTGTAAATGGTGCTGCTAGGTACGCAGTGGCAGCCTCTGCAGAAGGGGTTAAAGAATGGGGAGGAGTTATACAGATCAAAGGCCCAGATGGGACTTATAGATCTTATAAGATCCCTAGGCAATCTTACACGGTTGCAAAACCAGCCTTGGTTGTTTCACCTACAGCGATGAATGTATTTTATCGAGGTCTTGAGAATCCTGTAGAAGTTTCAGTTCCAGGAGTTCCTACTGATAAGCTGGAGATTTCGATCTCAAACGCTGGTAAGAGTGGCTCCAATGGAAACTTTATGGTGAAGCCAGGAAAAGGTCAGACATGTGAAGTTTCAGTGAGTGCTGAAATCAATGGGAAGAAGCAGAATTTTGGTAAAAAGGAGTTCCGTGTAAAGAATGTCCCAGATCCAAAGCCATATTTTGGTGGGGCGACTATAGGTACTGATAATATAAAGTTTAAGGATTTCTTAGCGGCCCCAGGAGTTATAGCTAAAATGGAGAATTTTGAATTTGATTTAAGGTTTGAAATTGTTAGTTATGTTGTCTCCGCAACAATTAAAGGAAAAATTGTTGAAAGTGAATGTACCGGTCCTTATTTGTCATCGGATGCTAAGAAAATTAGAGCTGCGATGAAGTCTGGACAAAAGATTTACCTTGAGAAGATTAAGGCACGTGGGCCAGATGGTACTCAAAGAGACCTTGGTACACTTTCCTTAAAAGTGATATAAGCTTAAAATTTAAGTTATGAAAAGATTGATTTTTTCTTTAGTTGCCTTTTCGGCTATACTGTTTTCATCAAACGTTGTTTCGGCACAGGATGTTCTTGACGGCATCTATAGACCCGAGCACACGCTTGAAAGAAAAGTTATTTCTTACGCCCCGTTGAGAGAAGCAGATATAATGTGGCTGCAGCGCGTGTGGCGTAGGGTTGATTTGCGTGAAAAGATCAATCATCCAATGTATTTTCCAGAGAAGCCTGCTCAAGGCAGGAAATCACTTTTTGATGTGATTAAAGATGCTATTCTTAATGATGGCACCTTAACGGCATACGATCCAGGAGCACTAGGGGATGACGATATGTTTACCAAGAGGATGACAACTGACGAAGTTCGAAATCTCTTATCAAGCAAAGACACTAGTTACACTGAAAATTTGATGACCGGAGAAATGGAGCCTATCATCGTGAATATTGATGTTAAAAGTACTGATGTAAAGTGGTATGAAATCAAAGAAGAGTGGTTCTTTGATCGCCAAAGATCGGTAATGGATGTAAGAATTATTGGTATTTGTCCTATGAAAGCCAAGCAGGATGAAGCTGGTGATTATCGTGGTTTACAGCCATTGTTTTGGATTTATTATCCTGAGGCCAGATATGTTTTTGTTAAGTCTGAAGTATTCAATAGGGGGAATGACGTAGAAAGAAGAACCTATGAGGATATCTTTTGGAAAAGACAGTTTGGTAGCTTTATTATCAAGACGTCTAACGTTTATGATCGAGGTATTGGGCAGTTCAAAACGGGTTTAAATGCTCTTATAGAAGCAGAAGCTATTAAGTCTAAGATTACCAATATGGAACATGACCTGTGGAGTTATTAAGACTTAAAGATTGAAATTTGAAAAGGGGCTTTTGCCCCTTTTTTTATGCGTCAAATTTGACTTTATTATTTATTCCAATTGCTTTTTTGCAAAAACTTTGAACAAAAGATTGCATAATCTGCGAATATTTTAAAAGATGCAATTAAAAGGAGAAGATGAACTTGACTGGGGAAGAATTAGCGGCTTTCGTATTGAGCCTTGTAATAGGCTTGATATTCACCAGATTTAATGTTTTCTACCCACTCTGAGTTGCTTAAATACCATTTGATAGTCTTAATAAGACCTTCTTCAAACCTTGTTTTTGGAGACCATCCTAATTCGTGTTTGATTTTAGAGCAATCAATAGCATAGCGAAAGTCATGGCCTGCTCTGTCTTTAACGTAAGAAATGAGTTCTTCATTCTCACCAGACTCTCTGTTTAGTACGGAATCCATTTCGGTACAAAGCAACTTGATCAAATTGATGTTACTCCATTCATTTTCACCACCAATGTTGTATGTTTCTTGGTTTTCACCATTGTGATAGATAAGATCAATAGCTTCCGCGTGATCTTCAACGTAAAGCCAGTCCCTTACATTTTCACCTTTTCCATACACAGGAAGATCCTTTTTAGCAACAATGTTGCTGATGAATAATGGGATTAATTTTTCAGGAAATTGATTTGGACCATAATTATTACTGCAGTTCGATATGACAATTGGAAGTCCATAGGTATGTCCAAACGCTCTAACAAGATGGTCGGAGCTTGCTTTGGATGCTGAGTAAGGGCTTTTAGGATCATATGGAGTGCTTTCTAAGAAAAAACCTTCATCGCCTAGAGAACCATAAACTTCGTCCGTAGAGACATGGTAAAATCGTTTATCCGTGAAATCATTTCTCCAAAAGGCCACTGCACAGTTAAGAAGGTTTGCCGTGCCAACTATATTCGTTTGAATGAAGGCAAGAGGGTCTGAAATCGAACGATCAACATGTGATTCTGCAGCCAAGTGGATAATGCCATTGACATTATATTTCGCAAAAACGTTAGAAATACCTTCTTGATCGCAGATGTCAACTTTTTCAAAGACGTAGTTTGCTTTCTGATCGATGTCAACTAAGTTTTCAAGATTACCTGCGTAGGTCAAAACGTCAACGTTGATGATTTGGTAATTCGGATAGTTCAAGACAAGTTTTCTCACTACATGAGATCCTATAAATCCTGCTCCTCCAGTTACAACTATTCTTTTTTCAAAGCTCATTTCCCGGCCGTCTTATAAACTCCAATAATGAAGGGACTTTACTTTTGATTTAAAAACTCCTTTTACATCAACAAAGATTCCATTTTCATCAGCCATAAGGTTTTTGAAATCTACTTCTTCCATTTTCATGTAATCATCATGGTTAACGGCCACTATGATAGCATCATACGTTTTAGCTGTGATATCAGATAAGCTAAAACCATATTCGTGCTTAAGTTCATCACTATCGGCATGCGGATCGGCAACAGCCACATCTACCATAAAGGAGCGCAATTCTTTAACCACATCAGCAACCTTGGAGTTTCTAATATCACTTACATTCTCTTTGAATGTCGCGCCCATTACTAAAACTTTAGCTCCAGCTACATTCTTTCCTTGTGCAAGAATTTTCTTCACGGTAGTTTTAGCTATGTAATTACCCATGCTGTCATTCACAAAACGGCCTGAGTTGATAATGCGAGCATGGTAACCTAGCTTTTCAGCCTTGTAGGTCAGGTAATAAGGATCTACTCCAATGCAGTGGCCTCCAACTAATCCTGGAGAAAACTTTAGGAAATTCCATTTAGTTCCAGCTGCTTCAAGCACTTCGTATGTATTAATGCCAATTCTATTGAAAATGATGGATAATTCATTCATCAAAGCAATATTGACATCGCGCTGCGTGTTCTCAATGATCTTAGCTGCTTCTGCAACCTTAATACTTGAGGCTTTATGCACTCCTGGTTCAACGATGATTTTGTATGTATCTGCAATTATTTCTGATGATTCTTCATCACATCCAGAAACAACTTTCAGAATCTTAGTAATCGTATGCTCTTTATCTCCTGGATTTATGCGTTCAGGAGAATAGCCTACTTTAAAGTCCTTGATATAAGTCAACCCAGAATGTTCTTCCAATACTGGCACACAATCATCTTCTGTGCAACCTGGGTAAACGGTTGATTCGAAGACAACGTAATCCCCTTTTTTAAGCACACTGCCTACAATTTTAGATGCTCCAAGAAGTGGTCTAAGATCTGGTTTGTTATAATCATCAATTGGCGTTGGCACAGCAACGATGAAAAATTTCACATCCTTTAAGTCGTCTGTATTAGCAGTAAAGGTGATGTCACTGTTTTCAAAATCACTGGACTCTAATTCAGCACTAGGGTCAATATTTTTCTTCATTAACTCAACACGCTCAGCGTTGATGTCGAAACCAACAACTGATGCTTTTTTAGCGAATGCTAGGGCAATTGGAAGTCCAACATAACCCAAACCGATAATTCCGATTTTCGCTTCTTTTTTTAAAATTTGATCGTATAAATTACTCATATCCAATAATTACAGTTTAGAGACCTTTCCGTTTTCAAGTCTATATGTTGATGATGATTCTGTGCATGTTGCTGTGCCATCTGAATTAAAATTTAGTCGATGTCCGTATTCGCTTATCCAACCCATTTGTTTTGCTGGATTTCCGACAACAAGAGCATATGCTGGAATTTCTTTTGTTACAACTGCACCTGCTCCAATAAAGGCATATTCACCAATATCGTGACCACACACTATTGTTGCGTTTGCACCTATAGAGACACCCCTTTTTACAATTGTCTTTGTGTATTGACCTCTGCGATTAACGCCACTCCTCGGATTTACAACATTGGTAAACACCATGCTAGGACCTAAGAAGACGTCATCTTCGCATATGACTCCCGTGTATACGGAAACGTTATTCTGAATTTTGACATTATTGCCTAAAATTACTTCAGGTGAAATCACACAGTTTTGGCCGATGTTACAATTTTCTCCGATGTTACAATTTGGCATTATGTGACTAAAGTGCCATATTTTGGTTCCAGAACCAATTGTGCATCCTTCATCTATAAAGGCAGACGCGTGGGCGAAGTATTTCAAACTATCTGAAGTAGGCATCGAAATTCTTGTGTTCGTTTTTATGCAATTCTTCTTGAGAGAGCTGTTTGAAGTAGTCGTAAGTTATTTTAAGTCCTTCACTTCGATGAATTTTCGGCTCCCATCCTAAAATTTCTTTGGCTTTAGAAATATCGGGTCTTCTTTTCTCAGGATCACCTTCAGGTAATTCCTTGAAAACAATTTTTTGACTTGTTCCGGTCAAATTAATGATCTCTTCAGCAAAATCTTTAATTGAAATTTCATCTGGATTTCCAATGTTCATTGGAAGTGAATAGTCGCTTAGTAGCAGTCGATAGATGCCTTCAACAAGGTCATCCATAAAACAGAAAGAACGCGTTTGACTGCCATCTCCAAATATTGTTAAGTCTTCCCCTCTAAGCGCTTGTCCAATAAACGCTGGGAGAACTCGGCCATCATTTAGTCTCATGCGAGGACCATATGTATTGAAAATCCGCACAATTCTAGTTTCAAGGTTATGAATACGGTTATAAGCCATGGTCATTGCTTCTTGAAATCGTTTTGCCTCGTCATAAACTCCTCTTGGCCCAACTGGATTGACATTTCCCCAATATTCTTCTGTCTGTGGATGTTCTAGGGGGTTTCCGTAAACTTCGGAAGTGGAGGCTACTAAAATCCTAGCATTCTTGGCACGTGCTAAGCCAAGAAGGTTATGAGTTCCTAATGAACTAACCTTGAGTGTTTGTATCGGAATTTTTAAGTAATCTATTGGACTAGCAGGTGATGCGAAATGTAAAATATAGTCAAGCTTGCCCGGAACATGAATAAACGAACTCACATCATGATTATAAAATGAAAAGTGTTCGTTCGCGAATAAGTGCTCAATATTTTTAAGATCACCTGTGATCAGATTGTCCATGCCAACAACGCGATAACCCTCATGAATAAATCTATCACAAAGATGAGATCCTAAGAATCCAGCTGCACCAGTTATTAATACGCTTTTCACTTATTTATTATTTACAGTTTCTCTTCCGATGCTTCTGTAGAAATAGCCTCTTTCTCGCATCTTTTTGACTTCATAGAGATTCCTTCCGTCAAAAATAGTCTTTGATTTCAGCCTAGAATCTAACTCTTTGAAATCTGGTGTTCTGAAAACAGACCATTCTGTGCAAATGATAAGTGCGTCTGCGTTGTCCAATGCATCATATTCATTCAAGGCATAGTCAATTTTATCCTCTATTTGCTTTCTTACGTTGCTCATGGCCTCAGGGTCATAGGCCTTTACGGTAGCTCCTTGTTCAATGAGTTTGTCAATAATGTATAACGCAGGTGCTTCGCGAATGTCATCAGTATCGGGCTTAAATGCTAAGCCCCAAATAGCAAAATGCTTTCCTTTAAGATCTCCATTGTATGCATTTAGAATTGAAGGAAGTAAAATCGTCTTTTGCGACTCGTTCACTTTCATTACTGATTCTAAGATTTCTAAGTTGTAATTATTGTCTTGTGCCGTTTTTACAATTGCTTGAACGTCTTTTGGAAAGCAACTTCCGCCATAGCCAATTCCCGGGAAAAGGAAGCGATTACCAATTCTAGAGTCTGAGCCAATCCCAACTCGAACTTTATCCACATCAGCTCCAATAATCTCACAGAGATTAGCAATTTCATTCATGAAGGAAATCTTAGTAGCCAAGAACGCATTTGCAGCATACTTGGTCATTTCAGCTGATTTCTCATCCATGAAAATTATAGGATTCCCTTGTCTAACGAAGGGCTTAAATAGCTCTTCTAATATCTCTTGAGCTCTAGAAGAATCTGTCCCGATGACAACTCGGTCAGGCTTCATGAAATCATCAACAGCGAAGCCTTCTCTTAAAAATTCAGGGTTGGAGACGACATCAAAATCGCCTTTGTAATTGGCAGCTATGGCGGCATGAACCTTATCGGCTGTTCCTACTGGAACGGTGCTCTTATCAATTATAATAGAATATTCAGAAAGGATTTTACCAAGATCGTCAGCAACCTTCAGAATGTACTGTAAGTCAGCTGAACCATCAGCACCTGGAGGGGTTGGAAGAGCCAAGAAAATTACGTTGGTATGCTTTACTGCGTCTTCGAGATTGGTAGTGAATTCTAGACGTTTTTGCTTAATGTTTCTTTCAAATAGATTGTCTAAATGAGGTTCATAAATTGGAATAACGCCATTCTTCATTTTATGAACTTTCTCTTCGTCAATATCAACGCAAACGACATGGTTTCCGGTTTCGGCAAGACATGTTCCAGTAACTAACCCAACATAACCCGTTCCTACTACAGCTATATTCATCCTTTTATAAATCTAATAACATGTTCTACTATATATTCCAATTGCTCTTTGCTTAGCTCTGTATGCATAGGCAAACTTAAAACTTGAGAAGTTAATCCTTCAGTTTTCGGCATATCACCAGCCTTTGAACCATATTCAGTGTAACCCTTCTGCAAGTGCACAGGCACGGGGTAATAAATATTCGCGGGGACTCCATTTTCATTTAAATAGGACTGCATTTCATCGCGATTTACACCGGTTAACTTAATAGTGTATTGATGATAGCCATGGTTAGAGTATGCTGCAATAAATGGTGTTGTAATCTCCTCTATTTCTTTGAAGGCGTCATTGTAGAATGTCGCAGCTTCATTTCTGGCTTTGGTGTATTCTTCTAAATGCTTCAATTTGATTCGAAGCACTGCTGCTTGAATTGAGTCTAGGCGAGAGTTACACCCAATAATGTCGTGATGGTATTTAATTCTTTGGCCATGATTTGCAATCATTTTTAACTGATTAGCAAGATCATCATCATTGGTCATCATAGCCCCACCATCACCGTAGCAGCCCAGATTTTTTGATGGGAAGAATGAAGTTGTGCCAATGTGTCCTATGCATCCAGCTTTTTGCTTTTTGCCGGTCTTTGACGTGAAATCACTTCCAATAGCTTGCGCGGTATCCTCGATCACATAAATATCTGCCTTGCTAGCAAGCGCCATGACTTCATCCATATTCGCACATTGGCCATAGAGGTGAACTGGGATGATTGCTTTTGTCTTAGAAGTTAATTTGGACTTAGCATCATTAATATCAATGGTGAAAGTATCGGTGTCTACTTCAACAAAAACAGGTGTCAGTTGCAATAACGCTATGACTTCAGCCGTAGCTATATAGGTGAAACTTGGCGTCAGTATTTCATCGCCAGGTTTTGCACCAATGGCCATCAGAGCTATTTGAAGTGCGTCTGTTCCATTTGCGCATGGAATCACATGTTTCACATTGAGGTAGGTGGATAATTCAGAGGCAAATGATTGCACTTCTGGTCCATTAATAAATGCAGTGCTGTCCATTACATTAAGCACAGCGGCATCAACTTCGTCTTTGATTTTGAGATACTGCGTGTGCAGATCTACTAATTGAATTGGATTCATTCGGTCCTAAAAATGAGGCGCAAAGATATTGTTTTAAGCCTCTGGTTTTTACAATAACTCCGTATTCTCAAATGTATATTCCGTTTTATTATTGGCCCTAAAGCTTTGCTATTTTCGCATAATGATTAGACTAGTTTTTATCCTCTTAATTGTGCTTGCAGGACGTGCTGGGTTAGCGCAAAAGAGTATTCAAGATACTGCTATCCGCTTCTTTGCAATTTCAGGTGAAATTGGTTTGCAAAATGGTTTTGCTGATCTCGGTGAACGCTTTGGATATGGCGGTATTGCTGGGGGGTCATTTCTGTATAAATCGGCAGGAAATATCACAATGGAGGCCAATTATGGTTTTTTCTTCGGCAATATTGTGAAGGAAGATTCAGTCCTAGCTAGTTTAAGAACAGCGAATGGTGATATTATTGGCAGAGATGGAGGTCCTGCTGATGTTTTTTTATACCAAAGAGGATTTGTTGCCTCAGCTAGAATAGGTAAAATATTTCCCATAATTGGCCCTAATCCAAATTCTGGTATTCACCTCGCGATAGGGGGAGGAGTATTGCAGCATAAAATCAAAATCATCGAAGTGGCCGAGCAAGTGCCTCAGCTTTTGGGAGAGTATAAAAAAGGATATGATCGTCTGACTTACGGATTTACATTATCTCAATCTATCGGATACCAGCATTTTAGTAATTATAGATTACTGAATTTTTATGTTGGTGCGGAGATTTACGAGGGATTTACTCAAAATAGGAGAAGTATTAACTTCGATACAAAAGCATCAGAGCCGACTCAACGAATAGACATTTTGGCTAACTTGGTGATTCGATGGTATTTCCCATTATACAGACGTCAAGCAAGTGATTATTATTTCTATTAAATCAAAGTATGCTTTGGATATACACGTTTCTTCTTAGAGTCGGTCTGAAATTATCCCCGCTTTTTGCGCGCAATTTAAAAGCTAAAAAGTGGCTTGATGCCAGAGATCAATGGAAATTTGACTTGAAGGGATTTAAGAAAAGTAAAAAAATAATCTGGTTTCACTGTGCTTCCATTGGTGAATTTGAACAAGCCAGACCGGTAATCGAAAGACTTGTCGTTTCTGATGAATATCAAATTGCGATCACTTTTTTCTCACCATCTGGGTATGAGGCCAAATCGAATTATAAGCATGGGGACCTAATCACTTATTTACCCGTTGATTTGCCAGAGAATGTAGATAGATTTTTAGAATTATTGCAACCCGATGTTGCCATTTTTGTGAAGTATGAATTTTGGTTCAACTTCATGGAGGGCTTAAATTTTCGCAAAATTCCCATGGCTTTGATAAGTGCTTATTTTCCAGCCAAGCATTGGACCGTTGAGTGGCCAGGAATATTATTTGGTTGGCGTTTGGCCCAATTTGATGTGATCTTTACTCAGGATGCAATGAGTTGTGATGTTCTTTCAAGTGTTATGATTAACAATACGAATCAAATTGGCGATACAAGAGTTGATAGAGTTATTGAAGGAGCTGAAGAGGAATGGAGCTTCCCCTCAATTACGAAGTTTGTCGATGGCGGGTCTGACGTTTTAGTAGTTGGCAGTAATTGGGCAGCGGATGATAAGTATTTATTTCCAGTTATTATGAATCATCCACAACTTAAAGTAATTGTGGCTCCGCATGAATTACATAACGATCAAAAGATAAATTGGCAAAAGGAGTTTAAGGATCAGTTTGTCTTAATTGGTGATCTCGATTCAAGCGATCAAAAAAATCAACGAGTTCTTTATGTTGATCAAATCGGGATGCTATCAAAGTTGTACCGTTTTGGCAATGCAGCATATGTCGGTGGAGGTTTCGGAAAAGCAGTTCATAACACATTAGAAGCGGCAGTTTATGGTCTCCCTGTAATTTTTGGTCCAGAAAACGATCGTTTTCTGGAAATTCAAGAATTGAAAAGATTGGGAGTAGGTATTGAAGTGAAGAATGGAATTCAATTATCAGAGGCCATTGACAAAGCAATCGGAGAGCCTGCTTATCGATCACATGTTGAAAACACCACCTCGTCCTTTTTTGAGAATCAGCGGGGAGCAAGCGATAAAATCGTTTATTGGGTGCGTGAGGTGCTTAAAAAAAAATAAGCCCCTTCACTTGAAGAGGCTTATTCAGTACAAAGAAACCGACAAATATCGAACTTTATTATAAGGGATGTAGGCACCATTCTCGATGATGAAAGGTTAATGCGGAGGCCTTAAAAAACTAATTCAAGCATACGTGTTTGACTCATCATTAACTGTGTATCCTAAAATAATCCAAAATAGCTTCCCAATTTGGATAGGTATTATTTTTATGATTGATGTAATCCCACCCAAAATGAAGGTGAGTCCCCTTAAAGTTGCCCGCACCATTAGCGATACGGTCATCGATTAAATAATCACCCATTAATAAATCCTTTCTGTGGGTGATAATTACTTTTTTATAGAAGATTTTTCCAAAATGCGCCTCAATCCATAAACGCTTGTGCATCCAAGCTGTAGGATTATCCCAGGGTGCAGTTGTTAATATAAATAAGTCATATTTATTTGATAAGTGGAGTTGATGAATAGCTTCTTTGGCTCCAGGTAGTAGCTCTAAATGCTCAAAAATACCAGGAATATTATCAGGGTTGTCTATGTAGGTCTCTGATGTCGCTTCTGGATGTGTTTTAATCGCTTTTGAAAAATCAGCAATTACTCCATCCATGTCTATGTAAACAATTGGCTTAATCATAAACTACTTAACGTATTAGCTTTTGAAGCGTTTTTACCTTGCGCCAATCCCCTTTATTATCTTTTTGATAAAGACACGCTTCACTACCCCCTGATAAACCCACTCCATAAGTGTTCTGATAAATTACTTCAGTATCAGAGATCCAGTCTAAATTATGGGTTTGTTCTCCTTTATTACCATCCACTATATTTCGAAGCCACCTACCCTGCCATCTTTTATTACCTCTCCTCGTTTCTCTCCAAACGGATTCGATCTCGTTAATGCGTTCACCGATTTGATCATGGCCATCCCAATCACCGTGTTTGTGAAAATCATCTTAGAGCAATTTCCAAGCACAAAAGTGATTGCGAAACTCATGTCTGGCGACCACTCGATGCCGAGGAAAGTTTGAGGTAAAGCCGAAGCGAAATCGCTCTGATCTTCTTTCACGACAGTAAAAAACTAAACAGCGCCATCTTCATTAATCGTATATCCGAGGCTGGCGTTTTCTGTTAGTATTTCGCTTAGTAACCGATCATCTCAACCTCGCCTCACCAACATAACCCTTCTTTTTGGAATGATTTGTCATTCAACCAAAAGTGGTTTTATTCCCCAAATAGAAACACATAAAATTGCTGCAGCAATTACGATGAACGCAATTTCAAAAACCAGACAAACCGCATGAAAGTCAACTTAGCCTTGAGTATTTTGTTGATGGTATCGCAGATGGTTTTTGCGCAAGCACCGCTGAAAAATAAACCTCTAAAAAGTGAAGACATGAACGAGCAGAAGATGAAAATAGAAGTGTGGAGTGATGTAATGTGTCCGTTTTGCTACATCGGCAAAAGGCATTTAGAAGCTGCTTTAGCCGAATTTGAAGACAGCAATCGTATGGAAATCGTGTGGAAAAGCTACCAGCTGAATCCCGACCTACCCCTGAAAATAGAAAACAAGGAAAGTACATATGAATACCTTGCCAAGGCCAAAGGAATAAGCTACGAGCAGTCGGTGCAAATGCATGACAACGTAGTGAAAATGGCTGCAAAAGTTGGTTTGAATTACCAATTTGATAAGGCTGTGGTTGCCAACTCGTTTTACGCCCATCAATTGGCGCAATACGCCAAAGAAAAAGGCCTTGGTATTGAAATAGAAGAGTTGCTATTCAAAGCATATTTCACAGAAGGCAAAGACATTAGCGACAAGGCTACACTGGTTTTGCTTGGCGCTGAACTTGGTTTTGCCCAAGCTGAAGTTGAGCAAGCTTTAAGCGATGAAAAATACGCAGCATTGGTTAGAAAAGACGTTGCCGAAGCGCAGCAAATTGGCGTTCGTGGCGTTCCGTTTTTTGTGTTTGATCGAAAATATGCTGTTTCGGGAGCACAACCTACCGAGCAATTTCTTGGCGCTTTGAAGCAATCGGTAAGCGAATGGAAAACCGCCAACAACATCAACGATTTACAAATCAAAGAAGGCGATGGCCCGGCCTGCACGCCCGAAGGCGTTTGTGAGTAGAAAAAGAATCTCTATTCTTCTTTTTTGCTAAAACGAGAATTAATAGAACTAGTCAATAGTTGAACACTATTCAATTTTATATTCAAAATACCTTTTATCTTTTTCACCACGTGTTCTGGTTATACGCAAAACTCCTCGCTGATTTATAGCTTTAATGTATGCACTTCTTTTTGCTCTAATAGTATCTGGTGCTTGATGAGAAATCTTGAGTATCTGGTCCATTGAAGAAGTGACTATAGAAGTTCCTTTATGTGACATCAAAAGGTGTTCTAGTTCAGAAATAAGCTCAACGGCATCACTGCTATCTAAAAGCGATCCTTCTTTTACAACTTCTTTAATAAGACTTGACGATTGCTTTGTTTTAAAAAATTTGAAACCCCCGATTATTAATCCAGTTAAAACAACAATACTAAGCACCCAGTGAATGATTTTCGGGCCAGAACTTTCTTCCTTTTGAAACAGCCGTTTCTTGTTATATATAATGTTTTCTGATAATTGAGCTGAATCTATGTCTCCATTTGAATCACGATAATATATAAACTCATCTTTGGTGTAAACGGCTGAATGGCCATCTATACATGGAACCTCCTTTAAAAAAGTAGTTGATATTTCTTCGAAAGTCTCTTTGTTGAAAAGTAAGTATCTACAATTATTTTCAAGCTTTATTTGAAGAATAAAAAAGTTTGGAGATTCATGGACTATTTGACTTCTTATCCGTGCAATGGATTCTTGGGCTATTTGTTCAAGCTTTTTAATGTTCAAATAAGTGCGGGTTTTTAAATCAATTTTACCATAATGATAAGATTCTGAATTATTATTGGAAATCGTAAGAATAACACTTAACGAATCGCCACTCAACCACGCAGCATTAATCTTACTAGCCGTTTCAGGAAAACCACTTATTCTAATTAAAAACCACTCATTCGAGGTACTATCAAATTTTATTATTCCACTGAATGTGTTAAACAACCCTTCGCCACCAGCACTATAAATCTCTGATTTGTACACAAATAAGCTGCGCTTAAAATTGTGCCCGTGATGAATACTCTTACTTAGTTTTCTGACCGAAATAGGATTCCGATTAAAATTCAACTCAAACAAATGAAGTGACCCTTCTGGGTTGTAATAGCCAAGACTATCATTTAAAAAAATCAGACTGAAAATTTACAGTGCTCTTGTCTAATAATAAGCTATCAATCTTTTGATGAATTAAGTGTGTATCAAAAGCTGGTGGCACAATGGCTTTGCCAACTAAAGCTACTAAGAAAAAGGTCGCCCCTAAGAAGAGTTCTTTCATGTCTCAAAGAAATCAAAATCTCACTAAAATAAGGGCTTAACAGGTCGTAAATATGTATAAACACATATTCTCACGCAATAATTAATCTATTCAAACCAATTTTTAATTCAATTGCCTTGCTTTTATAAAAAAACAATTCAAACATGAGCACACAGGCCAATTTAGCAAACCAAATAACATCTGTTATCCCAGACGCTGTTGTCAAAAAAGTAGATAAAGACAACTTCTTAGATATCCATATCCCTTCGGTTAACGAAAAAAAAGGTACCCATCTATTTTTCAACACAGGAAAAGAAAAGATTAAAATGGGGTTTTATTGCCGTGATAAAGACTGGATAGATGCTTTATTGCAAAAAGATTCGAATAGAGGTGGCGGGAATAATTCAACCATTGAAGAATACTCACAAGGTATTCGACCTGTTAATAATCCAGAATTCGAAAGTGTGGATGACGCTGTTACTTGCGCGCTTCTTTTTATTGCGAACATAGGCGGACCTCAAAACACAACTTCAAGCAGTCACAATACAACGACAACCACTCCAATATTAAATGATGACACGATTACATTTAAAATGGCTATTGAAGCTGCACAAAATGGGAATCAAGAAAAAGTAATAGAATACATAAACCAAGGTAATTTAGGACTTCAGTGGAATGAGGACTTTCTTATAACGGTTGAATTAGCATCATATGTGAGCGCTTCTGAGGAGTTAAATGAACATATTAAGAATGTGATTTCTAGAGGTGTCGATCTGAATGAAACTACAATTAATGATGGTTGTGGCTACACTGCCCTTCATTTTGCAGCTTGGGATGGCAAAATCGATATTTTGGATTATTTATTACAAAAGGGTGCAAATCCTGATGTAATTGGAACTATTGATGGACTAACACCTCTTTACCTTGCAGCCGTAAATGGAGATTACAATTGCGTTGCCTCACTTTTAAAGTACGGTGCTAATCCGAACATCTACTTAACAGGTGAGGGCATTGAAAGCCTGAGAGGTTACTTTAGCACCAAGGGGGGAACAGTATTGAGAGGCGCTTTAATTAATGGACATTTTGAAATAGCTAAACTATTAATTGAAAATGGTGCAGAAAAAGAAGAGCTCAATGAGCCTTGCATGGATAATGAGTTACCTACTAAAGATGTGGTCGATTTAGTTTTGATACTAAAAAATCAGGGGGTACTGCAGAATTTTGACCAATCTCTGTACGCTGAGATTCGGGCTATTTTAGGAAAAGATTCAAACAGTGTAGATACCAACGATCCAATAGAGGTGGATGATGAATTGGGATATCCTTTATTATCCTACAAGAATTCTGATCAAAACAAAGAATACGTAAAAAGATATTTAAGGCCAACAAAAACACTTAACGGAAGGATGGGTGTTAAAATGGTTATACCAGATTGGGTGGAGGTGTTGCTTGATGATTGTGTTTGCTTTGATTTCTCACCTGAAGATATAGCCATAATTAGAGAGGGAATTGAGTCGAATAAAGTTATTCCAATTTTAAAGTATGATTTTAACATCAAGGGAAGTAATCTTACGGACATAAAAAACATGTGGTGGATAGTACCATTTGCATTTTGGAATAATACTATTTCATGGCTAGCGATAAACAAGGACGGTCTTTATGCCCCTTATAATGATAACAATGATGCTACTCTTATACTATCATGGGATCGAGTACAAGATATAAGTTTTTCTATTGATTATGAGCCATTTGGAGTTGAAGAGCCTGATAGTAAAATGAACCTATTAACTATTCTACTTGAAGGCGGCAATGAGCTTGAGATTTCCGAATTTCTTGAAGATGGCAGAGGTTCTTATCTTTCTGTTCTTCATGATATCTATTGGGTTAGACAAGAAACAATAGAAGCCAGCAAGGGATTGCAAATGTGGAAAGAGGGAGCGGGTGGTGAAGGATTTAGATCATTCCCTGAGTCAGTTGAGCTTGCTCACTTACCCTATTGGTCAGACAGTGATGTTCATAGACCATCTTTTGAGCCTGACGCGCAAGAAGAAACTAATGCGCCCAAGAATTCTTATGACGTAAAGGAAGAATTTGTGATGCCAATATGTAAGCTTATCAAGATGTATCTAATTCTGCCACATTTTCCTTTTATTGTGAATGCTCTGCATGAGGAAGGTTATACCCTAGCTACAAAAAATTGCTGGTTTTATGCACAGAATATTCACTGGGCTGGCAAGGATGAAGCATGGAATTTATTGATAGATCATAATGGCTTTTATTCTTCGATGGGAGAGAAGGAATTTAAGTTGCTATTCAATTGGGACGATGTGGCAGAAATCAAGACCCGCGTTGCAGAAGACCAGTCAGGAATGACGATAGGTTTATTTCAAGCAGATGGACAAAACTTAACCCTAACCCAAAGCGGATCAATGTCTCTACTTATTGTTTATTGGCTTTACCAAAAGATTGTTTGCGACATCATCGAAAACTTTAAGGATCAGGCGACAATCCATTGGAGTTTTGTCGAAAATGAGCTCGGTGTGCAATTAAATTCATTTAACTCTTACGAGGAATTTTATGATGTTATCCCACCTGAGTTAATGGATTAGGTTCATTTCAATTATACAATATGAAACATTTAATAAAAAGAAAAAATCTCGGATATGCTGTAAAAGAGGGTTGGTATTGCGAGGTAAGTATTAATAAATCACCAAATGGTGCTAAAGCTAAAGTAGAGGATGAAGTTTACATAGCGCAAAACGGGTATGCAATTTTTGCTAAGGGAAAAATCACTGAGACCAAGCCCATTTCCATTTTGAAAGGCCTCAGTGATTTTGTGCGATTTTCTCAAAAGACTACCTTAATAAAAGACGATGGATTTTGGTAGTTGATCATCATCCATAAATTGATTATAGTCTGTTTGAGCATTGTAATTTTAGTTGAGTTAGCTTTTACACCATCATCATAGGTCAAATTCAACGACTTTATTTCTTTATCAAACAAATCTGAGGAGTTTGACAAATTGCTCCAGCTGATGGAACCAGAAGCTGAAGTTATAGAGCTATTCAAATTAATCTTGGAAGAAAAATTCCAGTCTACCCTAAAATCTAAATTCGATCGAGAGAATAAACTCAAAAAAGAAGTGTCAAAGTTGAATGAACGCAAGAGCAAGCTACTCGAAAAACTTCTTGATGATATAATCTCAAATGAAACCTACGAGACCTGTGATAAAGATTTAAGTAATCAAATACTCGATTGCAAAGAGAAATTGAGAAAGTTGGGAGAGAGCGGGGACTCTATCAGATCGCATGTCAATTTCGGAGTGTATATGCTTCAAAATTTTAAGGAATTATATAAAGCGGCACCGACAGCGATACAGAATAAATTACTGGGTTCGATACTTGAGGAAAAATTACATTTCTCAAACAAGAAATATCGAACTCCACAGTTTAAAGAAGGATTTGGCTTTATTTACCAGAATATCAAGCTATTAAAAGAAGTGACAAGAAAAAAGGGAGACAATCCTACGAAAGCCTCCCTTACAGTACCCGGGGCGGGGGTCGAACCCGCACGGACGCAATGTCCACAGGATTTTAAGTCCTGCGTGTCTACCAATTCCACCACCCGGGCTAGTAACTTTGCGTTACTGCGATTTAAACTTTCATTTAAACCTATTGGATTTTTAATGATTCCTAAAAAAAAGACCTCCCAATCCAGGAGGCTTTCAATGGAAATTTGAGCGAGAGACGGGATTCGAACCCGCGACCCCGACCTTGGCAAGGTCGTGCTCTACCAGCTGAGCTACTCTCGCAAAAGGACGGCAAAAATAATTGTTTCTGCCTTAATGTAAACCCTCTTTAAAAAAAATCTCAATTAAGGTCGTTTTCCGATGACTTTCTTGATTTCATTTAGCTTGAAGAGGGCTTCAACAGGGGTAAGTGAGTTAATGTCAATAGTTGATATTTCATCCCTTATTTGAGATAGAACAGGATCATCCAGTTGAAAAAAGCTCAATTGCATTTCGTCTTTGGCACTTTTTAGAGCGTCTTTTGAAAGCTCGCTCCTATTGGAGTTTTCTAGTTCATTTAAAATAAGGTGTGCGCGTTTGATCAATGAGTTTGGCATACCAGCCATTTTTGCCACGTGAATACCAAAGCTGTGTTCACTTCCTCCTGGAATTAATTTGCGTAAAAACACAATTTTGTCTTTCGTTTCCTTTATCGAAATGGTATAGTTCTTAATGCGCTCCAAGCTCTTTGCCATTTCATTAAGCTCATGATAGTGAGTCGCGAAGAGTGTCAATGGCTTCCCTGAATGAGCGTGCAGATACTCCGCTATAGACCAAGCAATTGAGATGCCGTCATAGGTGCTTGTTCCTCTGCCGATTTCATCCAAAAGGATAAGACTTCGATTAGAAAGATTGTTCAAAATGCTTGCGGTTTCATTCATCTCAACCATGAAGGTTGATTCACCTTGTGAGATATTATCACTTGCTCCAACTCGGGTAAAAAGCTTATCAATGATACCAAGATCTGCGGATTTGGCAGGAACGTAGCTTCCTATTTGGGCCATTAATGAAATAAGTGCTGTTTGTCTTAAAAGCGCACTCTTACCAGCCATATTTGGCCCAGTGAGCATGATTATTTGCTGTGTCTCATTGTCCAAAATCACATCATTGGCAATGTAGCTTTCTCCCAATGACATTTCTTGCTCAATTACTGGATGACGTCCTTCCTTGATGTTGATGCAATGGGATTGATTTAAAACAGGTTTCGAATATCCCCAGTTAATTGCATTCAGAGAGAAGGTCGTTAAGCAATCTATTTCTGCAAGTTTTTTCGCAGTGCTTTGAATTGCAGAGATGAACGGTTGAAGTTGATCAAGCAATAGTTCATAAAGCTTAATCTCAAGGCCCATGATTTTTTCTTCTGCGCCTAGAATTTTTTCTTCGTATTCTTTTAATTCCGCAGTAATATAACGCTCAGCATTGGTAAGCGTTTGCTTTCTCATCCATTCTTGAGGAACTTTGTCTTTATGAACATTAGTAACTTCCAGGTAATACCCGAAAACGTTGTTAAAGCCAATCTTTAAGGATGAAATGCCGGTTAATTCGGATTCACGTTCCTGAATTTGAACCAAATAATCCTTTCCGGAAAAGGCCAGCTTTCTCAAGTCATCGAGCTCTTGATCAATGCCATCTGCAATTACGTTGCCTTTCGTGAGAATGGCTGGCGGATCGGGTTGAAGGTACTTGTGAATTAAATTGATTACAGCATCTGTGTTGTCTAATCCTTTAGCTAAGTCTTTAACTGTTTTGTTTTTCTTTAATAGTCTCTCAATTGGTTTGGATTCCGAAAGTGATCGAGCAAGCTGTATTGCTTCTTTGGGACCAAGTTTGCCAATAGCTAGCCTGGAAACCATTCTTTCTAGGTCACCGATTCTTTTTAATTGGTCGATTAGAGATAGTCTTAGCTCCTCATCAAGATAAAACGCCTCTACAGAATTCAATCTCTGGTTGATTGCTTCGATATTATTCAAAGGAAAAGCAAGCCACTGCTTCATCAATCTCGATCCCATTGGGGTTATGGTTTTATCGAGAACGTTGAGCAATGATTTTCCTCCTTCATTGGAAGTCCCAAACAATTCTAGGTTTCTTTGAGTAAAACGATCAAGCCATACATGATCGTTACCATCGATTCGTGATAGTTGCGAAATATGATGAATTCGGTCATGCTGTGTGTCACTGACGTATTGCAGGGCCGCACCAGCAGCTATTACGGCTAGAGTGTGATCTTCGATACCAAATCCCTTGAGCGATTGAGTTTTAAAATGACGGGTTAATGACTCATAGCCAAATTCATGTTGAAATGCCCAATTTTCTAAATGATATGTATGGTACTTGTTGCCAAAGACTTCTTTGAAATGATTTTTTTGACTGCGCTCAAATAGTATTTCACTTGGATTAAATCCAGCAACAAGTTTTTCTATGTAGTATTTAGGGCCTTCAGCGACAAAGAATTCACCAGTAGAAACATCCAGAAAGGCCGCCCCGAGATTATCTTTAGAAAAGTGGATGGCCGCTAGAAAATTGTTTTGATTGCTGTCTAATATCTGGGAATTGAAACTGACTCCAGGCGTTACCATTTCAGTAACACCTCGCTTAACTATAGATTTTGTTTGTTTGGCATCTTCTAATTGATCGCATATCGCCACACGTAATCCAGCTCTTACAAGCTTTGGTAAATAGACATCTAAACTGTGGTATGGAAATCCTGCTAGTTCGATGCTTGCCGAAGAACCATTTCTTCGCTGAGTAAGCACAATGCCGAGTATTTTCGAGGTCTTAATTGCATCTTCGCTGAACGTTTCATAAAAATCGCCTACGCGAAAGAGAAGTAAAGCATTAGGATGCTTCGCTTTAATAGCATAATACTGCTTCATTAAAGGAGTTTCCTTGGGGTCTTTTTTTTCTTTGGTAGCCATTTTTTGTGAAGCAGTAAATTTAGAACCGCTCTTCGGAGTACTAATAAATCAGCACTTTATCTTTTGAATAGTTATGAACAGAAAGCTAGCTAACGAGACACTCAATAGACCTTCTATCGATGAGTTTAAAAAGCAAAACAAATTTCCTTTGAAAGTGCTTTTAAATGACATCAGAAGCATGGCTAATGTAGGATCTATTTTTCGTACTGCAGATTCCTTTAACGTGGAAGAATTATTGCTTTGTGGCATTACAGCTAAGCCGCCCCATCGTGATATTCAGAAAACAGCTCTAGGAGCCACAGAAAGCGTTGTCTGGAGATATTCAGAGAACGCGGAGGAAACGGTTAAGTTGTTAAAGTTAGATGGCTATCGCATTCTTTCACTTGAACAATGTGAAATCAGCACAGATCCTCGAAATTTAAAATTATCTCCGGAGGAAAAAATATGCCTGGTGCTAGGAAATGAGGTCGAGGGAGTTCATCAACGTATTATTGATCTTTCCGATGAGGTATTGGAAATACCTCAGCTTGGAACTAAACACAGCCTAAATGTCACTATCGCTGGCGGCATAGCAATGTGGGAAATTTATAAAAGGTACCTGTCTTTCCAGGTTTAGTCATTCTCCACGCAATCCCAGTTGGCGGTATTGTAGATTTCAATTTGGTCGTCATAGTCTCTTCCGCTGCCGCAAACTTCATCGGTAATAACTGTTCCGAATGTTTCCGGATCTTCAGATGTAGTTGTGCATGTTGAACATTTTTCGCAAGATGAAAATGCAATTACTGAAAATATGCAAAGCGTTAAAGTGTATAGTTTATTCATGATACCGATTATGTAATGAAACAAATATAATGGTTAATAAATGTGATGAACCCTCAAATGAGGAAACGGTAAATAAAAAAAGGGGCGTGATCATCACGCCCCTTTTTTCGAAAACCTTTTTGGAAATTACATACCCACTAATGCAGTGAACTCAGCAACTTCTCTATAATTTAAAAATTCTGCATCACCTTTAGCTTTTGCTTTAAGTGAGTTATCCTTTTCAATAGCAGCCTTAAGATTTTGAACTACCATTTCTTGGTTGCTCGTTCTCGCTCCAATTATTGCCTTCAAATAGTAACCTTCAGCGTTAGCTTTTGCTTCAGAAGCCTCAAGTGTATTGATGGCATCTTCAGTTGAACCATTCAAAGTTTTAGCTAAAGCAGCATTGAAAGAGTTGAAGCTTCCCATATTGCTAACGGCATCTTCGTAATTACCATCCATGATGTTAAGAATGCCGATGTTGTAGTTTACTTCAGATCCAGCACCTTTTGCTTTTTCGTAGTACTCTTCAGCTCCTTTGCGGTCTCCCATCAATCGAGTAACAGCTCCCATATTGTTCATTACAATCTTTTCTCCAGCATTCGCCTTTCCAGCCTTCTCAAATTGAGCTTTAGCTTCTGACACTTTGTTTTGAAGAACAAGAACATAACCTACGTTATTGTGACCTCTCCAATCATCAGCGTGAACTTGAGCGCAAGCCTTGTAAACTTCCAACTTCTCGTTTAAGTCGTTGTAAAGAGTAGCCGTGTAAAGAATTTCTTCTGCAGTAAGCTCAGAAGGATTCTCTTTAACTAACTGCTTCAACTCATCATCTGTTTTAGCTTCTTCTTCAGCATTGATTTTGATAACAGATCTTCTCAATGGAGGAAGAATTTCTTCTGCAATAACAGTGTACGTAGCAGCAAGATTCTTAATCTCTTCTTCACGCTTAGTGTCATCGCTGTACATTCCTAAAATTCGAAGGATCATGTCTTTATCAGCAATTGATGAGGCTTCCATTTTTGTTTTGAATCCCATCCAATCTTCTCCTTTTGGAGATTTTTTGTACCAATCTTCAGTGGCTTTGATCTTCTTCTTAGAAAACAATGAAGTAATCGCTTTAGCTGCTGTATTAGCTCTGTCGCTAGCTAAGTTCTCATTCAATGCCGTTTCACCGTCTGGTGAAGCGTATGAAGTAATTTCTACGCTCTTCCAAGTGTATTCGTAAGTAATTCCTTTTGCAATAAAAGCCTCTACAGCCTTAATGTCATCCTGCTTCAATTCTGCTGGCTTTACATTGCTAGACTGAATATCATAATTCAACTCAGCTGAGATTGAACGAGGAGAAACTTTAGTAAACTTATCCTTACCTAGAATTGGCATCTCATCACTTTGAACCCAAAGTGGAGTTGTAACCGTTCCGTTACCTAAAGCAACAGGATCAAATTCTTTAGTCTTTGTTTTGAAACCAGCAGTAACACGTACTTCTAGTTTTACATTTTCCATCGAAGATTCATAAGGAACTTTATTAGAAACACTAAAGCTACCGCCAGCCTTCATGATTTTTGTTCCTTCACCTTCAGCGGCTTCACCGACAAGTTTGATGTTTTCGAATTCCTTGACAATATTGCCATTCATATCAACCATCACTGGTTTTACGTTAGCAACAGCTTTTTTATGAAAGAATTTTGCAGGATAGCGGCCACTAACATTAATAGCAACAGAATCGCCATGTAGCTCTAATGGGTTAGGGTTAAGTGTATACTTAACAATCCCATGCTTCTTATTCATCTTGTTCAGCGGGTTACAGCCCGTAACTGCTAGTAGGGTTAATGCGCCTATAATCGCAATTCCTGAGTAGGTTGATCTCATCTTAGTTGGTTTTCGTTTAATCATAACTGATCTATGCGTTTTGCAGGGTGCAATATTAAGTATTTTAAACAAGTTTAGCGCGACTTAGAAATACATTCATTTTTCATTTTGAAGAGAAAACTGACTCAAGCCGTTAGGCCATTCTTGTTTAAGGATGTTTTCAACGGTAGAGAGGCTTTGATCTAAGGTTCGTTCTTGCGAAGGATTTTCTTCAACAAGAATTACAGGAAATCTATTCTCCTCTTTAAGATAATTAATATATGCTTTTTCAATACTCGAAAGGTAGTCTAACGGGATATTTTGTTCATAGCTACGGCCTCTTTGGGTTATTTGCTTGACTACTTTATCCAACGGGATGTGCAGGTAAATCAAAATATCTGGCTTTGGCATGAACCGTTCCATGATTCTGTAAAGGTTTAGAAAGAGCTCATGCTCTGAATTAGAAAGATTGATTCCACTGAATATGGCACTTTTCGCAAAAACATAATCAGAGACGGTATGAGATTGAAAAATATCACCAAGCAAGTTTCTAGATAATTGATGATACCGCTCAGCAAGAAAAAACATTTCCACTTGAAAAGCATATCGTTCTTTATCTTGATAAAAGAGGTCAAGAAAGGGATTGTTTTCAAAGGACTCAAGAATCAATCGACCATCAAGTTTTGATGCCAGAGCTTTAGAAAGAGTGGTTTTTCCAGCGCCTATATTGCCTTCTATGCTTATGTTGTTGTAGAGAGTTGAAGTCATAAACGCTCGATATTGGAGGTGTCTTTGCAATTAGCAAGTAATGATTTTTGATTTTGCAAAAGAAACGGATGCTCAAATAATGGAGCGATTTCGCACATCGGGGCTAAAACAAATTTTCTTTCTTGAATCCTTGGGTGAGGAATGGTGAGCATGTCGCTATTGAACACTAAACTATCAAAATATAAGATGTCAATATCTATTGTTCTTGATTCGTATGTGGAATTCTTGCCACTACGTCTTGTTCTGCCTAATTGTTTTTCTATGCTTAAAATTTCCGTTAACAATTCTTCAGGGCCTAATGAGCTCGATATTTCAAGGACTTGATTGAAGAACCATTGGTTCGTTTTCATTTTCCAAGGCTCGGTTCTGTAAATAGAAGAAGCTTTTGATAATTTACCAATACTATTTTGAATGAAGCCGGTTGCCGAATCAAGAATTGAAATACTATCTCCAAGATTGGAACCAAGAAGAAGATAAACCGAATACTGCATTTTCCTTTTAAAATCGAATTTAAACCACTTGTCAATTATCGAAGTATTTATCTCAACGCCTCAATAAATTCGTTGCGAATATTAAAATCAAATATGATGAAGCAATTTCTAAAATACTTTTTTGCATCAACCCTTGGAACAGTGGTTGGCTTTGTGCTAATAATTTTCTTGTCTGGGTTAATACTCGCAGGTATAATAGGTTCTGCAATAATGGCCGGAAAGAGTGATAGTGAAGTTAAAGTTAAATCCAATAGCGTTTTAGTTATTGATTTATCTAAAACAATTGTTGAGCGTACTCCCGAAAATCCTTTTGAAAATATACAGATTGAAGGACTGGGCGGGAGCAATGGATTAGAGTTAAGTGATTTTATCATGGCTTTAGATGCTGCAGCGAAGGACTCTAATATCAAAGGAATATTGATAAGAGGTGCCTATTTCAGTGGTGGAATGGCAACCATGCAAACTGTAAGGGATCATATTGTTCAATTCAAAGATTCCTCAAACAAGTTTGTGATAGCATATGAGGAAGCATATACGCAAGGTGCTTATTACGTGGCCTCGGCTTCTGATGAGGTTTATATGTTTCAAGAAGGTGCACTTGATTTTAGAGGATTGAGAACAGAAATTGCTTTTTTGAAAGGGACAATGGATAAGTTGGGAATTGATGCAACTATTATTAAAGGACCAGATAATATCTATAAAAGTGCTGTCGAGCCTTTTTATAGAGAAAACATGAGCGAACCCAATAAGCTTCAAATCCAAAGAATTATTGATAATGTTTGGGGTGAAATGCTATCTGATATAGGTGCTTCTCGCGGGATTTCTGTGGATGAGTTTAATCGTATTGCCGATGAAATGGCTATCAAGAAACCAGAGGACGCAAAGAGTTTAGGGCTCATTGATGACTTAGTTTATTATGACCAAATTCAATCAAACCTTAGAGGCAAGTTGGGAATAGAGGAAGATGACGATATAGAAGCAATTAGTATTGCCAAGTATTCAAAAGTTGCTCGTAGGAACATCAAGAAGAATGACGATAAGAGTTGGGAGTTGAAAGATGAAGTGGCTGTTATTTATGCCATAGGAGGGATCAATAGCGGAGAAGGTGACGAAGAGAATATTGGTTCAGAAACACTGGCAAAAGCTATTCGGGAAGCCCGTTTAGATGAAGATGTTAAGGCGATCGTATTGCGCGTAAACTCTCCTGGTGGAAGTGCTTTAGCAAGTGACGTGATTTGGAGAGAAACAGTTTTGGCTGGAGAAGCAAAGCCTTTTGTGGTTTCGTTTGGCGATGTTGCTGCTTCAGGAGGTTATTACATCAGTGCAAATGCTGATAGAATATTCGCCATGCCGAATACAATTACAGGATCCATTGGTGCTTTTGGGATCATACCAAACCTGAGAGGATTCTTTAATGATAAACTCGGGATGACGTTTGATGGCGTTAAGACAAATAAACACGCTGACTTCGGTTCATTGGCCCGCGATTTTGATGAGGCTGAAATTTCATTACTAAATGGCTATTTAGAGCAGATTTATACTGAATTTGTGCAGAAAGTTGCTGATGGACGAGGTACTAGCTATGAAATGATTGATTCAATTGGTCGTGGCAGGGTTTGGACTGGAGGTGATGCTTTGGAAAATGGATTGGTAGATGAAATTGGCGGACTTGAAGATGCTATTGCTTATGCTGCCGAGATGGCTGAGCTTAGCGATTACGATATTCTTGAGCTGCCTAAGAAGTCTGATCCATTTGAAAAGTTTATGAAAGACTTTGGTGGGTCTATGAAAGCGCAAGTTGTTGAATGGGTGCTTGGTGATGAAGTTAAATGGTTGAAGAAAATTGATGAAATCAAAAAAATGGAAGGAATTCAATCTAGAATGCTCTATGATATCCGTGTTTATTAATAGAAACCTCACTGTGACGAGCGATTCGATGATCGCTGGTTAGAACTAGAATAATTGATTAAATGGCTCGAAGGAATTTATATTCTTTTGAGCCCTTTTTCGTTAAATCTACTCTCTTATAGAAGGCTATTTTCGAAGAGGAATTAAGGCGGTAATTACAAATAAGCATTATGGAAAATAAGGAGATAGCCTCAGTATTGAAAATGGTCGGGCAGCTGATGGAGTTGCATAATCAAGATAAGTTCAAAATACGCTCTTATACGAATGCAGCTTTTCAAATAGGTAAATATCCTGACCCTATAAAAGGATTGTCGGACGATGAGCTATTGAAAGTTCCAGGAATCGGAAAAAATCTAGTTCCTAAAGTCCGCGAGTTGATTGATTCAGGTGATATGACTTATTTATCCCAATGGCTTGAGAAAACACCAAAAGGACTTTTAGAGATATTAGCAATCAAAGGAATTGGCCCGAGTAAGGTTAGGTTGATTTGGCAGGAGATGGAAATAGAAACGGTGGGGGAATTGCTATATGCATGCAATGAAAACCGCTTGGTTGATTTGAAAGGCTTTGGCGAGAAAACACAAGCCCAAGTGAAGCATTCCATTGAATTCATGATGGAGAATCAAGACAAGTTTCTTTATGCATCCATAGAGCCGCTTGTTGAGGATATTAAAACTTGGGTTAAAAGCCATTATCCTGAAGCAATGGTTTCAGAAACCGGGTCCGCATTGAGGCGAGATTTAATCATTGAGGAGGTACAGATTATTGTTAGTGATGATGTTCTTGAATTACCCGATACATCGCAGAATAACGTGAAGATTGTCTTTCATCGCGTGGCTAAAACTGAATTTGAAAAGGCTGTCTTTGAAATGTCGTGCACAAAGGAACATCTTCGAGCTTTTCAAGCAGCTGAAGTTGATTTAATTGTACCTGAAATGCGTGATAATACATGGTCAATTGAATGGGCGAAAAAGCACACTGCTTCGGATCTCATAAATAATGATGATTTGCTTGGGTCTTTGCATAATCATACTACCTATAGTGATGGTATGCATTCATTGGAGGAAATGGCGACTTATTTGAAAAGTTTGGGTTATGAATATTTTGGAGTGTGCGATCATTCTAAGTCTGCTTTTTATGCGAATGGTTTAAAAGAGGATCGGATAATTCAGCAGCATAAGGAAATAGATGCGTTAAATGAAACGCTTAATCCATTTAAGATTCTAAAAGGGATTGAAAGTGATATTCTAATGGACGGGTCCCTTGATTATCCAAGTAATGTATTATCATCTTTCGATTTTATTGTTGCTTCGGTGCATTCTGTATTACGAATGGATAAAGAAACTGCTACTAATCGTTTGATTCGTGCAATAGAAAATCCTTTTACGAGCATATTGGGTCATCCAACGGGAAGACTATTATTATCTCGTCCAGCCTATCCAATTGATCATAAAAAGGTGATTGATGCTTGCGCTACCAATAATGTTGTGATAGAGCTCAATGCGAATCCTATGCGTTTAGATGTCGATTATACTTGGATTCCTTACTGCATGGAAAAGGAAGTGATGATATCCATAAACCCTGACGCACATAGAAAAGAAGGCTTTCATCATATGCGTTATGGAGTGATGGCTGCTCGGAAAGGAGGGCTTACAAAAGACATGACTTTAAATGCGCTAGGGTTAAAGAACATAGAAAGCTATTTTCGTTCGAAATCTTAAGATCAGATCTAACCCTTAATCCTCGTTCGTTTGAGCATCATCAATTCAATATTCAGCTGGTACATTAAAAAGAGGATTCACCAGATTGATCTCTTTATGAAATACCCGCATGATGTGCAAAGCGAATGGTTGAATAAACTTCTCGCGACTGCGAAGGATACAGAATGGGGGAAAAGATATGGTTACGGGGAAATCGATAGTCTTGACTTATTCAAAGAACGTGTTCCCATCAGCACATATGAGAGCATTGAAAAGGATATTGATCGAACATTAAAAGGTGAACAAGGAATCCTTTGGCCAACTCCGATCAAGATGTTTGCTAAGTCAAGTGGTACAACAAATTCAAAAAGTAAGTTTATACCCTTAAGTGAAGAGTCCCTTGAGGAGTGTCATTATAAAGGAGGGAAAGATCTGATTTCACTCTATTACAATGAGTTTCCTGAATCAAGATTGATGGCAGGAAAAGGACTCGTAATGGGCGGTAGCTCAAACTTTGTTCCCTTGAATGATGAGATTTATTATGGTGATTTATCTGCGATAATCATTAAAAACCTCCCTTTTTGGGCGCAGTTGCATCGGACACCTGACGTTGATGTCGCATTGAACCCTTCGTGGGAAGAGAAGATTGAGCAAATTGTGGAGATTACTATTCCGCAAGATATTACCAATATTTCTGGCGTGCCAAGTTGGATGATTGTTTTACTTGAACGGGTTTTAGAAAAAACAGGGAAGCAAAACATCATGGATGTTTGGCCTAATTTGGAGTGGTATGTGCATGGCGGTGTGAATTTCGCACCTTATAAAGATCGATTTAAGCAAATCATTGGAGACCAACGAAAATTGAATTATTCTGAAACGTACAATGCGTCTGAAGGATTTTTTGGAATCCAAGATGATACTTCGAGAGATGATCTTCTTTTGATGCTTGATTATGGAATTTTTTACGAATTCATGCCATTAAGTGAAAGCGGGAAGGAGCGACCAAGGACGTTGCAACTTGATCAGGTTGAACTCGGGGTGAACTATGCCCTCGTAATATCTACCAATGGTGGTTTGTGGAGGTATTTAATCGGTGACACAGTTCAGTTTACAACCTTAAGTCCATATCGAATTAGAGTAAGCGGCCGCACTAAGCATTACATCAATGCTTTTGGTGAAGAGTTGATAGTTGAGAATGCTGAGCAAGCAATAAGCATTGCAAGTCATAAATCTGGCGCTATTGTCAAGGAATATTCTGCGGCTCCCAGATACATGGATGAAAACGGAGCTGGAGCGCATGAATGGCTAGTTGAGTTTGATAAGGAACCGAATGATCTTGGTTATTTTGCCGAAATGTTAGATAACGCGCTCAAGAATGTTAATAGTGATTATGAGGCAAAGCGATATCACGACAAGGTGCTAAGATTGCCAGTTATTAATACAGTACCAAGCGGAACATTTTATCGTTGGATGAAGGATAAAGGGAAGCTAGGGGGGCAGCATAAGGTTCCGAGGCTGTCCAATGATCGTGAGTATATCGATGAAATAATAAAATTTAAGCATGCATAAAATCGGCTTGTTCTTCATTTTGGTCTTCCTATTCATTGGTATTTCCAATGCTCAGGAGGCAAGCTGGCAGCAAACCAAGCTATTAGAGAATCCAGTTTCTAAGGTCAAAGTTGATCAGCTTAATAGTATTTACGGTATAAGGAATGGTGAAATAGTTAAGTATGATTCTCAGGGTAAGCTTCTGACTCGATATAGCAATAAACTTATCGGTGAAGAGGTGAAGTTGGATGTTACCAACCCAATGAAATTGATTTTGTTTTCAGAAGATCAAATGCGGTTGATTTTTTTAGATTCTAGGTTGGGGGAGTTAAGGCAAGAGATTAATCTTTTCAATGAAGGGTATGAGCAGATAAGTTTAGCGGCTACATCGCACAGCAATGGTTTTTGGCTTTACGACCCTATTAATTTCAAGCTAATACGCTTTGATCAATATTTTAAAAAGGAACGTGAATCCCTTAATATTGCTCAATTATTACGCGTAGAGTTTTACCCAACAGATATGCTCGAAGTAGATAACAAAGTGTACCTTACCGATCCAAGAAATGGGATTTATGTGTTTGATGTTTATGGTAATTATATCAAGCGTATCCCAATAAAGGAAATCAGCGAACTGCATATTAGTGATCAAAGATTATTTTTCGAACGAGGTGGAAAATTGTTCGGATTTAACCTGATTGATCAGGCAGAAGAAACAGTTCAATTGGAGCGTTCTATCACTTCTCCTTTTGCAATGAATCGGAATATGATTTGTTTCGCTACGTCAAAAGGCATAATTATTTATAAGCCGAAGGAATAAGGCTTTTTATTTTCATTGGGTTTATCTTAATTCGTAACCCCAAAGAGATTTCATTGAAGATCAGGGAAAACGAAGTTATCGTTAGAAAATATGGAGGATAAGAAAAGTAATTTACACGTTGCCGTTTCGGGTAATATTGGTTCTGGTAAAACCACGTTAACGGGCTTGTTAGGCAAGCACTATAATTGGGAGATGCATTATGAAGATGTTGATGGAAATCCATATATCAATGACTTCTATGCTGAAATGCAACGATGGTCATTTAATATGCAGATCTATTATGTGAATAATCGCTTCAATCAAGTAATGGATATAAGACAAGGAAAGAAGAATGTGATTCAAGACCGCACAATATATGAAGATGCTTACATCTTCGCTCCAAACCTGCACTCAATGGGTTTGATGACTACGCGAGATTTTGAAACTTACTTTTCGCTTTTCAATCTTCTAGACAAATTTGTTCAAGCTCCTGACTTGTTGATATACTTGCGAGCAAGTGTTCCACGTTTGGTGAGTCAAATCCAAAGCAGAGGACGTGAATACGAAGAAGCTATCAGGTTGGATTACCTAAAGAGATTGAATGAACGATATGAAGCTTGGATCTCAACGTATGACAAAGGGAAGCTTTTGATTATTGATGTAGATAACAATAACTTTATTGATAGTCCAGAAGATCTTGGGGAGATTATTCAAAAGATTGACGCTGAATTACACGGATTATTTTAATTAAACAGTGCCAAAACAAAACTTAAGACCTCTTTTGAGGTCTTTTTTTACGATATTTTTTATAAATGAAAAAGGCCTCCTAATGGAAGCCTTTTTTTATTTCTGAGAAGTGTTTGATTAATCTGAAAGAACAATCACTTTATTTTTCACAACTTCTACAACACCACCCTTGATTTCAAATTCAGTTTCTTGCCCTTCATTGGATACCTTCACTACCCCCTTTTTAAGAGTGGCGATTATAGGCGCGTGGTTTTCTAGAATACCAAACGAACCGTCTTTACCAGGAAGCTGAATTGATTCAGCAACCCCTTTAAAAATTAGTTTTTCTGGAGATAGAATTTCTAGTGTCATTCTTAATCGTTTGATTCAGCAAGCATTTTCTTACCTGCCTCGATTACTTCTTCAATTGATCCTTTCAAGTTGAACGCTGCTTCAGGGTACTGGTCAACTGCTCCTTCAAGAATCATGTTGAATCCTTTGATTGTTTCTTCGATTGGAACGAATACTCCTTTCAAACCTGTAAACTGCTCAGCTACGTGGAAGGGTTGAGATAAAAATCTCTGAATTCTACGTGCTCTGTGAACAACCAATTTATCCTCTTCGCTCAATTCATCCATACCTAAGATGGCAATGATGTCTTGAAGTTCTTTCATTCTTTGAAGAATTTCTTTCACTCTTTGAGCAGTGTTGTAATGTTCTTCGCCAACGATATCTACTGTCAAAATTCTTGAAGTCGAATCCAATGGATCAACCGCTGGGTAGATTCCTAATTCAGCAATCTTTCTACTTAATACTGTCGTAGCATCAAGGTGAGCAAAGGTTGTAGCAGGAGCAGGGTCAGTCAAGTCATCCGCAGGAACATATACTGCCTGAACAGATGTAATTGAACCTCTCTTAGTAGAAGTAATACGCTCTTGCATTTCACCCATTTCAGATGCTAATGTTGGCTGATAACCTACCGCAGAAGGCATCCGGCCTAGAAGTGCCGACACTTCAGATCCTGCTTGCGTGAAACGGAAAATGTTGTCTACGAAAAACAAGATATCACGTCCACCACTTTCTTCATCTCCATCACGGAAATATTCAGCAGCTGTCAGTCCTGTAAGAGCAACACGAGCTCGTGCCCCAGGAGGCTCATTCATTTGACCAAATACAAATGTTGCTTTTGACTCTTTCAAGGCAGCATCATCAATCTTGCTTAGATCCCAGCCACCATTTTCCATAGAGTGCATGAAATCATCACCATACTTAACAATACCTGATTCAAGCATTTCTCTAAGAAGGTCATTTCCCTCACGAGTTCTTTCACCAACACCAGCAAAAACTGAGTAGCCATCATATCCTTTGGCAATGTTGTTGATCAATTCTTGGATGAGTACTGTTTTACCAACACCTGCACCACCGAATAAACCAATCTTACCACCTTTAGCATAAGGTTCGATTAAGTCGATAACCTTAATACCGGTGAAGAGAATTTCAGATGCTGTAGAAAGATCCTCAAATCTTGGAGCTTCAGCGTGGATTGGACGTCCACCTGTTTGATCAACACTATGGATACCATCAATGGCTTCGCCAATGACGTTAAAGGTTCTACCTTTTATTTGATCACCAATGGGCATTGTGATCTGTTGACCAGTTGCAGTGACTTCCATGCCTCGGGTTAATCCCTCAGAGGAATCCATCGCGATCGTTCTTACAGTGTCCTCACCAATATGTTGCTGACACTCGAGAACTACCAGTTCACCAGTTCCTTTAGTTACCTCTAGTGCGTCTAGAATGTTTGGAAGATCATCATCTCCAACGCTGAATCGCACATCAATCACAGGTCCGATCACCTGTATAATTTTTCCTTTTCTCACAGCCATTTATGCTGAATTTTAGATAGTTACGTAAAGTTTCTTGTCGTCCTTAAAACGGGTGCAAATCTATGTATTTCAATTTGTATCAAGACCCCTATATTCATTTTTTTAATTGTATACATTTGTAGATCGTTAAGAACTGAATTAAGTATCAGTAAATCAAATAGTTAGGAAATATATACGCGTTAATAAATTGAGAGTATTTAGAGGTATTGAGTCTTATGATAGTGCTACAGAAACGTGTTTAACAACAGGTACGTTTGATGGTGTGCATGTTGGGCATATAAAAATCATAGATCGACTCAATTCCATTGCTAGAGAAGAAGAGCGAAAAAGTGCGATGCTTACATTTTATCCGCACCCTAGAAAAGTTCTTTTTCCTGACGATCACGGTCTGCGACTCTTAACGACCATGGATGAAAAACTTGAACTGTTCGAGAGGGCAGGTATAGATGATGTAATAATTCATCCTTTCTCAAAGGAATTCTCTCGATACAATGCAGTTGAATATATACGCGATTTACTGGTGAATGGATTGAATATGAAACACATGGTGATTGGCTACGATCATCATTTTGGTCGAAATAGGGAGGGGGGTATTGATCAATTGAGAGAAATGGCTCCTTTATATGATTTTAAAGTAACAGAGATTTCAGCAAAAGATATTGATGACGTTAATGTGAGCTCAACCAAAGTGAGAATGGCTTTAGATCAGGGTGATATTGAATTGGCGACATCATTTTTAGGATATCAATATTCTTTTGAAGGTGAGGTGATTCACGGCAAGAAGAGAGGAAAGGGATTAGGTTTTCCAACGGCAAACCTGTCCAACTTTGATGATACGAAGCTTATTCCTTGCAATGGAGTGTATGCTGTTGAAGTGAAACTTAACGGGGTTAGATACAAGGCGATGATGAATATTGGTCATAATCCAACATTTGAAGGAGACGCTGCCAAAACCATCGAAATTCACATTTTCGATTTTAGTGGTGATATCTATGGTCAACAAGTTAGGGTTTCCATTTTAAAATATTTAAGGGCAGAGAGGCGTTTTAGTGATGTGAGTGAATTAATAAGTCAGATGGAGGTAGATAAAATACAAGCGCTCAATGCTTAGAGTTATTCTAATTGCAATGACTTTAACCATGTCCATTGTGATTGTGGATGCTCAAGAAGTGAAAGTGAATTTTGATGACCTAGAAGAAGCACTGTTAAGCCCTGATGATGTGGAAATTCTCATCCTGAAAAGAGAAAAGTATAAGGAGTGGCCGAATGAACTTATGATGTTTCGAAACTTAAGAGTACTGGACTTAAGTCATAATAAGATTGAAAGCCTGCCAAAAAATTTAAGTGCTTTGGCAAATTTGGAAGAATTGGACCTCACAGGTAACAATCTTGATTCTCTTCAAAGCTCTATTGGTGACCTTCTATCGTTAAAAAAGTTGATGTTGGGAAATAATGAAATTTATCATGTAACTGAGCGTATAGGTGATTTGGAATACCTGACTAATTTAGAGCTTTGGAGTAACAATATTTATTATTTGCCTTCTCGAATCTCTAATTTAGAGCACTTGAATGAAATAGATTTGCGTGGTATTCAAATGAATGAAGTTCACCAACATACCATCAAAGCTTTGTTTGGACCTAGTGTGAAAATTCGATTATCTATAAGTTGTAATTGCGATTAGCATAAGTTGCGAAAGAATTAATTTTGAAGTAATGAACGTCCAGTTTAATATTAAGAGGTGCCTCAAAATGGGAGCAATGCTAATGCTACTCTCATTTTTAATCGCGAGTTGCGCGTCCTCTTCGGGTTATCACAAAAGACCACCTGCAGGCAAGTTTAAGTGCAAGTAAGGCTTAGTCTAGAACTTCGCATTCGATCACAACATCATTGATAGGCCAATCACCGGAGTCACGTTTTTCATTTGAAATGGCCTCAACGATATCCAGTCCTTTAATTACTTCTCCAAATACTGTATGTACGCCATCAAGATGAGGCGTTCCCCCAATACTTGAATAGATTTCACGACTATTTTCCGAAATTTCGATTCCATATTCCTCCTCCACAGCATCCAATCCGCCTTCATTGAGAGGCGTCCCGAGCACGATATAATAACTGTATTGTGCTGATTTTTTTTCAGGGTTGTCATCATAACTCATTGCCATAGATACCGCACCTCTTTTATGAATATGCTCAAGTTTACATTCATTAGGTATATAATATGCCGCTTCTTTTTCTCTTTTCTCCAAGGTTTGATCATTATCCGAGTTGCCACCTTGAATCATGAAATCTGGAACCACACGATAAAAGATTGTCTGATGGTACAATTCCTCATTGATATTATAGAGGAAGTTTCCCTTGTGAATGGGAGTGTCATCATAAAGCTTGATGTCAATATCGCCTAAGCGAGTTTTTAAACGTACGGTGCTCGATGGATTATTCTCTGCATATTCCAAGAAGAACTGCTTTACATTCTCAGTGTTAGGCTTTTTTAGCCTTTTTTCTTTTTTGATAATTGTTTTCTCCTCTACCTCTTTTGAACTTGGGCGCTCGATTGGATTTTGATGATTTGGAGGAGTGCCTTGGGAACAAGCGGCCAACAATAGGATGTGAAGGATAGTTAAAAAGCCAAGAACAGTTTTCATTTGTCCGTAAATCGTTGATTTATGAGCATACATTTGCATGCAATGATCGGAAAGATAGCTCAGATATTTAGAAAGTCAGAAAAGCTGATAGATCCTGTTGATCTGTCGGTGCTGCGAGTAGACATTCATTCTCATTTTATACCGGGAATCGATGACGGTGCGCAAAACATGGAAGAATCATTGGAATTACTGCGTGAGATGAAAGCTTTAGGCTTTAGTAAGGTCATTACCACTCCTCACGTGATGAGTGATTATTATCGCAATACTCCTGAAATAATTATTTCTGGCCGAGATGGTTTGCGAAAAGCCGCAGAAGCAGAAGGCATAGAAATTGAAATTGATTGCGCGGCAGAGTATTATTTAGATGCTGACCTAATGGGTAAAATTAAAGCCAAAGAGCTACTTACTTTTGGTGATAATTATGTGCTTTTCGAATTGCCATTTTTAAGTGAGCCACCAAATTTGGCGGAGGTGGTTTTTGAAATGCAATTGGCGGGATATAAACCAGTACTTGCTCATCCTGAGCGATATGCATTTTGGCATATGCAGTTTGATAAATACCAGCAAATATTTGACAAAGGAGTGATCCTTCAATTAAATATTAATTCGGTTACTGGCCATTATTCCCCAGAGGTAAAAGCAATATCAAAAAAACTGATTGATGCGCAACTGATCGGTTTGTTAGGTTCTGACTGTCACCACATCAGACATGTTGGATTAATGAAGCAGGCGTGTAAACACCAGCTACTTCATCAATTGATTCATTCGGGTCAGTTATTAAATGCTAAGCTTTAAGCTTGATTAACCTCAGCTTCTCGGTGAATTTTCTTCACTAATCCTGACAGTACTTTTCCTGGGCCAACTTCAATGAAATGCGTGCCTCCGTCTTTCACCATTTGCTCTACACTTTGAGTCCATCGAACCGGTGCCGTAAGCTGTGCGATTAGATTCTGTTTGATCTCTGATGGGTTTGAAACTGCCCTCGCTGTTACATTTTGATACACGGGGCAGGTTGGTGTGCTGAATTCAGTATTTTCTATGGCTGCTTGAAGTTCAGCTCTTGCTGGTTCCATTAGCGGTGAATGAAAAGCACCTCCTACAGGTAATAATAATGCTCGTTTCGCGCCTTTTTCTTTCAATGCTTCGCATGCAGCTTCTACGGCTTCATTGCTTCCACTGATCACTAATTGACCAGGGCAGTTATAATTCGCTGCAACGACTACGCCATTTATCGATGAGCAAGTTTCTTCTACAATACTATCTTCAAGACCAAGAATGGCGGCCATTGTAGATGGATTCATTTCGCATGCTTTTTGCATGGCTAGTGCTCGCTTATGGACTAAGTTCAATCCATCTTCAAAGCTCAACGTTTTGTTCGCGACCAAGGCTGAAAGTTCTCCTAAACTATGGCCAGCAACCATGTCAGGTTTGAAGTTTTCAATCGTGCTCGCTAATACTACTGAATGCAAAAACACAGCTGGCTGAGTAACCTTTGTTTGCTTTAGTTCTTCATCTGTCCCTTCGAACATGATTTTTGTGATCTCGAAACCTAATATTTCATTGGCTTTATCAAAAAGCTTCTTCGCTTCACTATTAGTTTCATATAACTCTTTACCCATACCTGAAAATTGGGCTCCTTGTCCTGGAAATAAGTATGCGGGTTTCATTTTTAGCTAAGTTTTACTGAAATTAAACTGATGAATTCTTTACGAGTTGAATCTTTTAGAAACTCACCCGTGAATGCCGATGTCGTGGTTACTGAGTTTTGTTTTTGTACTCCGCGCATTTGCATACACATGTGTCGAGCTTCGATTACAACAGCAACACCAGATGGATTAAGTGCTTCTTGAATACAATCTCTTATCTGATGAGTAAGACGCTCTTGCACTTGAAGTCTGCGTGCAAATACATCTACTACTCTTGGTAGTTTACTCAATCCCACAATTTTGCCATTCGGTATATATGCAATATGTGCCTTTCCGAAAAAGGGAAGCATATGATGCTCACAAAGTGAATACATCTCAATATCCTTTACGAGAACCATTTGTTGATGCTCTTCTTCAAATAGGGCAGATTTTAAAATTGCTGAAGCATCTTGCTCATACCCTTGAGTAATGAATTGCATGGCTTTAGCTGCTCTTTCTGGAGTTTTAAGCAATCCTTCTCTCGAAACGTCTTCACCGACATGCTTAATAATTCCTTCAAAGCTTTCCTCCAAGGCCTTCAAGTCAGCTTCGTTGTAAGTGTCTTTTCGCTCGAACCCTAAAGTATCGTTTGAATGATCATCCATAATATTCTACGAAGTTGTTTTCGGTTTCTTGAAGTTTCAGATAATGCAAGGTCGCACCATGCTTTTCAATGGCATCAGCGAGTTGTTCCCATATGGCAATACAGATGTTTTCTGTAGAAGCCATGACATCTTTCATGAATGGTGTATCGAGATTGACGTTCTTATGATCTAGGTGATCTATCACAAGTTCATTGATCAAGTCACTTAAAACCTTCAGGTCCATAACAAAGCCAGTTTCTGGTTTTACTTCTCCTTTTACGGTTACGTATAGGTCGTAATTATGACCATGCCAATTCGGATTTGCGCATTTCCCGAAGACTTCGTAGTTCTTTTCTTCGCTCCAGTCGCTCTTCGATAATTTGTGAGCTGCAGAAAATCTTTCCCTGCGCGTTATGTAAATCAGTTTTGACATCTTTCAAAATTGGCGGCAAAGATAAGTCGCAAAGGTGATTGAGTACATTTGTTGATTAATCGAAAATTAAAATGATTGTAATAACAGGCGCAGCAGGCTTTATCGGAAGTGTACTAGCTAAAACCATGAAGTCTTTATACAATGGGGAAATTGTTTTAGTTGATGATTTTTCTAGACCAGAAAAGGAATCAAACCTCCAAGCATTGCAAGGAATGATGCAATTGGATCGAAATATGTTTTTTGAATGGCTGAGTGAAGGTCAAAGCATTGACGCTATTTTTCATATTGGCGCTCGAACGGATACTACAGAGTTTGATTATTCTATTCTAGAAGAACTTAACTTGGACTACACAAAGAAGGTGTGGAGCTATTGTGCCAAAAATGATACAGTATTAATTTATGCCTCATCTGCAGCGACTTATGGTAATGGTGACTTTGGATATGACGATAACCATGAGGTGGTTGAGCGCCTTCAACCATTAAACCCCTATGGCGTTTCGAAAAACGAGTTTGATATCTGGGCATTGAAACAAGATAAGTCACCACAACACTGGTATGGACTGAAGTTTTTCAATGTTTATGGACCGAATGAGTTTCATAAAGCTAGAATGGCTTCTGTGATTTTTCATGCCTTCAATCAGATTCAAGACAAAGGTGAAATGCGCTTATTTAGATCTCATAATCCTAATTACAGAAACGGTGAGCAGCTGAGAGACTTTGTATATGTGAAAGATGTGGTTAGCGTGATTCAGTTTTTATTTGACAGAAAGCCAAAGAATGGACTTTATAATCTGGGTTCAGGCACTGCGCGAACCTTTTTAGATTTGACCAAAAGCGTTTTCAGGTCATTGGATAAAGAAGAGAAAATCTCCTTTATGGATACTCCAGAGGATATCAGAGATAAGTATCAATATTTTACGGAAGCGAATATGGCCAAGCTAATATCCGTAGGATACTCAAAACCATTCACAGCCTTGGAGGATGGTGTGTCTGATTATGTTCAGAACTACCTTTTGGGAAGAAAGAACTTCTAGAGCGAATCCTTCAATTCTAGAAGCATGTCTTTGACATGATTCAAAGATTCAATCATTTCTGATTTTTCTAGGAGTGCCTTATGTTGATCCTTGATCTTCTTTTTTGCACCATCAAGAGTAAAGCCTCTTTGCTTAACCAAATGGTGAATCAATTTTAAATTTTTGACATCCTGATCTTTGTAAATACGATTTCCCTTTGCGTTTTTTTGAGGTTTGATGATATCAAATTCTTTTTCCCAAAAACGCAATAGAGAGGCGTTTACATCAAGCATTTCAGCAACTTCACCAATAGAATAATACAACTTAAAAGACTCTCTTTCTTTAACAGGCATAGTGCAGTAATTTAGTCAAATGATTGATTTTCCTGAGAAGAAAGCTGGATCATCAAATCATACTCTTCAGGACTTAAGTCACTAAAGTAAAAGTTTATTGGATTAATCGGTCTGTCATTTTTATGGACCTCATAGTGCAAATGAGGACCACTGGACTTTCCAGTATTACCAACATATCCAATGATTTCACCTCTAATTACATTTTGTCCTTGCTTAACGGCAATTTCGCTCATGTGACCATACAGGGTTAGATATCCAAAACCATGGTCAATTCTCACATGGTTTCCATATCCTCTAGAGCCATTATCTGAGCGTGTCACTGTTCCATTACCTGTCGCGTAAATTGGAGTTCCTGTTGGCGCTGTAAAATCCATTCCTTCATGAAATGCAGGTGTTTTATAGTGAGGATCTATTCTCATCCCATATCCACTTGCCATTCTAGTCAAATTTTTGTTAGAAACAGGCTGAATAGCCGGAATACTGGCTAATAGTTCTTCCTTCTGTTTTGCTAATTCATATATCTCATCAAATGATTTTGATTGTATATAGAGTTGCTTGGAAAGTCGATCTAACTTCTTCGTGGTACTAATCACGATGTCAGCATCACCTTTGAATTTTTCAAGATTTTTATAGCGATTCACACCGCCAATACCCGCTTTCCTTAAGTTGTCTGGTATGGGTTCGGCTTCGAATATAGTTCTGTATATATTGTCATCTCTGTTTTCTAAGTCCGCAAGTATAACACTTGTCTGATCGAGCTTGTTGTTAAGAAGTTCATATTGCAGCAAGAGCTCCTCTTTTTCAGCAATCAATTGCTTTTCCTTTGGAGAATCATACACTAAATTAAATCCAACGTAGAAAAGTCCACCAAAAAATAACGATGCCATCATAAACCATAGAATATTAAAGAACCTCCTTAAAGTAGTTACTTTAACCTTCTCATAACTGAGAGAGCTTTCGTTATATTGATATCGGACTTTAGCCAAATTTTAATTTTTAGATTGCGAAAATAGGACAACAGCTACTTTTGCATCCTTTAATAAACGGAATTTCAGCGAAATTAACAGATTATGGAGTGGACTACGCGTAAAGTGCGATCAAGGTTTCAGGAGTATTTTAAGGAAAAGGGGCATCATATTGTTGATTCCGCTCCGATCGTTATCAAAGACGACCCAACGCTTATGTTCACTAATGCTGGTATGAATCAGTTCAAGAGCATTTTTGTTGGTAATGAGGAAACACAGTATCCGCGTATAGCTGACACTCAAAAATGTTTGCGTGTTTCGGGAAAACACAATGACCTGGAAGAGGTCGGTCGAGATCATTACCATCATACGATGTTCGAGATGCTCGGAAACTGGTCATTTGGCGACTATTTTAAAAGGGATGCAATAAATTACGCTTGGGAATTACTCGTGGATGTGTATGGACTTGATAAAGATCGTCTATATGTCTCCATTTTTGCGGGTGATGAAGAATTAGGCGTTGAGGTAGATAATGAAGCAGAACAACTTTGGCTTAAACATATTCCTTCAGAAAGAATATTGAAATTTGGAAGAAAAGAAAATTTTTGGGAGATGGGCGAAACAGGCCCATGCGGACCCTGCTCTGAAATTCATGTGGATTTGCGCTCCGAAGAGCAGCGCAAAAAGGTTGATGGAAGGACACTTGTGAATATGGATGATCCAGAGGTTATTGAGGTCTGGAATTTGGTGTTCATGCAATTCAATAGGCTTGAGAATGGCAAACTTGAAACACTCAAGGACAAACATATTGATACAGGAATGGGACTTGAGCGTCTTGTTCGCGTTCTTCAAGGGGTTTCATCTAATTATGATACTGACATTTTCGTTGCGTTAATTAAGAGTATTGAAGAAGAGTCTGGAATAGATTATAAAGGAAGTGCGGATCTTTCTGACGTTGCTTTTAGAGTTATCGCTGACCATGTTAGAGCTGTTAGTTTTTGTATTGCGGATGGTCAATTGCCATCGAATACAGGTGCGGGATATGTTATTCGGAGAGTATTGAGAAGGGCCATTAGATATGGGTTCAGCCAACTTAATATGAAGGAACCGTTCATTAATAAAGTGGTCATAAAGTTGATTGAAGAAATGGGGGCTGATTTCCCTGAATTAACTAGAAATAGGGAATTGTTGACCAAAGTGGTGCGTGAGGAAGAGATTTCCTTTTTATCGACACTTGAAAAAGGACTGGAAAAATTGAACGTTATTTTTCAGAGTGAAGGAGAAAAAATTATTTCAGGGGATGTTGCGTTCGAGTTATACGATACGTATGGATTTCCGATTGATTTAACCAACCTTATTGCTTCAGAGAATAATTGGAAGGTTGATATGAAAGGTTTTTCTGAGGCGCTAGAAACACAAAAGAATCGATCAAGAAGTGCGACTAAAACTTCATTTGGTGATTGGACAGTGTTAAATGAAGGTGCTAATAGTTCGTTTTTAGGTTATGATCAATTATCCTGTACGACCAAGATTGCGAAATATCGATCAGCTACGGTCAAAGGCAAGGAGGTTGTTCAGATTGTGCTGGTTGAAACTCCATTCTATGCCGAGAGTGGCGGTCAAGTGGGTGATACAGGTAAGCTGCTTGTTGATGGTCAAGAAATACAAGTAGTTGATACAAAAAAGGAGAATAATGAGATAATCCATTTTATCTCTGAAATGGTGAAAAACATATCGGCAGATGTCGAAGCGTCAGTAAATGTTTCAAGAAGAACAGATATCAAGAAGAATCACTCCTCTACGCACTTATTGCATTTTGCCCTCCGATCTATTCTTGGTGCTCATGTTGAGCAAAAAGGTTCATTGGTTTCACCTGATAAATTGAGATTTGACTTTTCACATTTCGAGAGAATATCTGAGGATCAAATCAAGGAAATTGAAACCTTAGTGCGGGATCAGATCGAAAGTCAAGTAGAACTTCAAGAATGGAGGAAAATGCCAATCAATGAAGCCAAGGAAATGGGGGCAATGGCCTTATTTGGTGAGAAGTATGGAAATGAAGTTCGTGTTGTCAAATTTGGCGATTCAGTGGAGCTTTGTGGAGGTATTCATGTAGACTCAACTTCAGAAATCGGTGGGTTTAAGATTATTTCGGAATCTAGTGTGGCTAGCGGGGTCAGGAGGGTAGAGGCACTTACTGGAAGAGCATACACTACTTATATTTCAAATTCGATTGACCTTATCGAGAAAATCAACGATGAAATGGGTCGGCCTAAACAGCTATTGGCATCCATTCAAAAACTTCAAACCGATTACAAAGCAGCTCAAAAACTTATTGAAAACTTTGAGCAAGTTGAAAAGAGCAGATTAAGAGATAGTTTGCTGAACGCTATTCAAGTAAAAGGTGACAGGAAGATGCTCATTCAGTTACTTAAAGGAATAGATGGAAAGGCGGCTAAGGATACCGTTTATAGCTTAACGCTAGAGGTTAAAGATTTGATGGTTGTTCTAGCTGGTGAATATGAATCTAAGCCTTATCTAATTGTTGGAATCAGCAAAGAACTTGCCGAACGCGAAAATCTAGACGCTTCGAAAATGGTTCGAGAAATTGCTTCAGAAATTGATGGAGGTGGAGGAGGACAGAAATTCTTAGCGATGGCAGGGGGTAAAAATAGCAAAGGGCTCCAAAGAGCCCTTGACCGTGCTGAATCTTTAACTTAATCAGGCGAGTTGACCCTTAAGCTGATCACTCTTTTCTTTTTTACCATAAACAGGACCTTTGTATTTTTCAGAATAGGAGAGCCCTAAGTGAAGAACGTAAAATCCATTGAATATTATTACCAAAGCATAATCAAGGAGTTTGTGATGACCGAAGCTTTGACAAAGCTCCACATAAACTTTCATCATAAAGACCAACCAAATTCCACCAAGTATTCCGGCAATGCTATACGCTATCATTGTGTCTTCAACATAGACAAGACTCAGAATAATTACGGGTGGTGGAATCATAACTAATAGACTGTGAGAACCAGGTCTTCCCACTATTTTCAAAAAGGAGATAACATTCTTAACTGGAATGATGCAGTCAATTCCAGGTAATCCACATTTGTCGTATAATGACCATTGAGCAAGAATTCCAACCAATGCAAAACATCCAAGTGGGATAAGCACACCAGGACCGAAGGATCCAAGGAAGGGGAATGTTTCGATGAAAGAGTTTATAATTGATTCCATAATGCAAATGCTAAATTATTTAGGCTAAAATAATAAAATTATTGTCCAAAAGACCATTAGTCGAAAAAAATAACATGTTAGTCGATTAAATAGATCGTTCGAGCTTATTCGTGGAGTGTATGTTTTTATCATAAAAAAAGGACTTCTCTCAGTGGAGAAGTCCTTTTTGATTCCTTTATAGGATTTGCCCATCACTTCTCTTTTACTGGGTAATTCATATTATTTAATGAATGACGGCCAATTTTAAAAAGGGGGATAAAAAGGCGTTTTTGACAAATTACTTCGATTTGAAGAAAGGAATTCAAAAGCTGATTTATGTGAACTTTTTTGTAGTTGAAAGGTCAATTTTATCTTCAGCCATAATGGTCAATCGTTCAATAGTATTTCTCAACTGTCTGATATTACCAGACCAATCAATTCCAGTTAAATACTTTGTTGCTTCTTGCTCAATCTTATAAATAGGATTGCCCGTTTCAGTTGAAATTTGCTCTAAGAAGTAATGGATAAGAATGGGGATGTCGTCTCTTCGGTCATTTAATGATGGGACTTCAATGATGATCACAGAAAGTCTATGATAGAGGTCTTCTCGAAAGTTACCGTTACTTATCTCCTCTTTTAAATTTTTATTGGTAGCCGCAATAACTCTTGGAGACACTTTTATTTCTTTATCACCACCAACTCTTGTTATAGTGTTTTCTTGCAACGCTCGAAGAACTTTCGCTTGAGCACTTAAACTCATATCGCCTATCTCATCTAAAAAAAGTGTGCCTCCTGACGCTTGTTCAAATTTTCCAATTCGCTGTTTAATGGCCGAAGTAAATGCACCTTTTTCATGACCAAAGAGTTCGCTTTCGATCAGTTCTGACGGTATTGCAGCGCAGTTTACTTCAATAAAAGGCCCTTTATTCCTCTCACTCTTTTTGTGCAGTTGACTTGCTACTAATTCTTTACCCACACCATTTGGCCCAGTAATCAAAACACGTGCATCTGTTGGGGCAACCTTTTCAATCATATGTCTAACCTCTTCGATTGGTTTGGAACTTCCTATAATTGGAGATTCAACTTTTACACCTGCTTTTTTCTTTAGTGCGCGAGTTTCCTTGATCAGGTCTTTTCTATCCAAAGCGTTTCGAATTGAAACTAAAAGACGGTTTAAATCAGGTGGTTTAGAGATGTAATCGTATGCGCCTTTTTTAAGAGATTCCACGGCCGTTTCAATATTCCCATGTCCACTTATCATGATTACTGGAACATCTGGATTTATGCCTTGAATTTTAACTAAGACTTCAATGCCGTCCATTCCAGGCATTTTTATATCACATAGAACGATGTCATATAGACTTTTCTGGAATTTATCAATTCCAATTCGGCCATCTTCAGCTTCGTCAACCTCTATTTTTTCATATTCTAGAATGTCTCTTAAAGTAGAGCGGATGGATCTCTCATCATCAATAATTAAAATTTTAGGCATCGCGTTAATATTTTAACCATTTAAAAATTTCTTTTAACGAAGGCTTCTTGCCATACATTAAAATTCCTACTCTGTATATTTTTCCTGACATCCACACTGCTCCAATAAAAGATCCAACTAAAAGAGCCATTGATAAATAAACTTGCCACATATCAGCAGATTCAATTCCAATAGCCACACGTATCATCATAATTACTGGCGATGTTAGCGGTATGATGCTAAGCCAAATAGCCATATCACTCGATGGGTTTTCAAAAACATTGAACGATAATATATAAGCCAAAAGTAGAGGGAAGGTTATTGGAAAAATGAATTGCTGTGTGTCTGTATCATTGTCAACGGCAGATCCGACAGCTGCCATAAGGGCACTGTATAATAGGTAGCCACCAAGAAAATAAAACATGAAAACAGCAATCATTACTGGAAAGTTGATCCTGCGAATCTTATTGAAAAGATTGTCTTTTTGACTCAGTCTTGTGAGGTTCAGTGACTGTTCTTGGTCAACTTGTTGTTGAACCATATCTGTCATAGGAGTTTTGACTTGTGCAGCGTCATATTTATCTCCGAGGACAAGGAATTGACCACCTAACGCAAGGACAAGAGTCAATAATATCCACAAAGCAAATTGCGTAAGCCCAACAGCACCCACGCCTATAATTTTGCCCATCATTAATTGAAATGGCTTTACAGAACTTATCATTACCTCGATTATACGATTTGTCTTCTCTTCGATAACTCCGCGCATGACTTGCACACTATACATGAAAATGAAAAAGTAAATCAAGATGCCAAAGACAAGTCCTACAATTGCTGGAAGCATGTTTGTTTCTTCAGCTTCTGCTCCTACACCCTTGAATTGAAAAGTGAGTAAGTTAAAGGGAGCTTTTAGTCGATTATAATCTCCTTCGGTTATATCAAACTCTTTGAGCTTGCTAATTTCTAGGTATTGCTGAACCGTTTCTTCAATTTGTCTTTGAACTTTTATAGAAGGTTGTTTTTTAAAGATGAGTTGTCCAGATTTACTTTGAAGAATGTTTTCAGGCAAGTAAAGCAGCGCGGTGTAATCAGATACTTCTAGCAATGCCTCGCCTTTGGGTAAAGAGATATCCATGATACTATACGAGAGCTTGTCGGACCCGTGAAGCTTTTCAAAAAAAGGATAGTTATCATCTATGACTAATATCTTTTGGTCGTCACTCTCCTCTATGCTGGTCCACATGGCAAAGGTTAAAACCCCTGCCATTATTAGTGGTCCTAGAAGACTCATTATTATAAATGACTTCTTTCTGACTCTAGTAAAATACTCTCGTCTAATTATTAATCCAATTTTATTTGAGCTCATTGTTTGATGGAATCACTTTGAGAACGTCCAACTAGATCAATGAAAATATCGTTCATTGATGGGAGCTTTTCATTAAACGAAATAACCTCAACATGTTGGATGAGTGAGGATAATAGTTCTTTGGATCCTGCTCCTTGATGAGCCAGCACAAGAGCACTAGTATGATCTGAGTGCTCTATAATTTCGTCTATTTCAAATTGGAAACCAAGCGCATTAGCAAAAGCTACCTTACTGCCCTTAAACTTAATCTGGAAAAGACTTTTACTAAATGATTTTCGAATGTCGCTAACTGAGCCACTCAAAATATTCTCACCTCTATTTACCAAAGTAATATTTTGACAAAGCTCTTCAACACTTGCCATATTATGAGTAGAAAACACAATGGTGGTGCCTTCATTTTTTAACTCAAGAATGTGGTTTTTAATCGTTTCAGTGTTTACAGGATCGAATCCACTAAAGGGTTCATCGAGAATTAAAAGCTTCGGATTATGTGCTACAGTAATCGCAAATTGGAGCTTTTGCTGCATTCCTTTTGAAAGCTCTTCAACTTTTTTATTCCACCATGATTCCATCTCCAATTTTTCGAACCAAGGTTTCAGTTTGGCATAAGCCTCTTTTTTATCTAGACCCTTTATTTGGCAAAGGTAGAGAGCTTGCTCACCAACTTTCATTTTACGATATAAACCCCTTTCTTCAGGTAGATATCCGAACTCTGAACTTTTAAATGATTTTAGTGGCAGACCTTTGAATAATATCTCTCCAGAATCAGGTGCCGTAATTTGCGTCAAAGTCCTAATTAAAGTAGTTTTTCCAGCACCGTTCGGACCTAGAAGGCCGAAAATTTGACCTTCTGGAATTGCGATATTGATTTCTTTTAAAACCTGAAAATTGCCGTAGTACTTATTGATGTTTTTCCCTTCAAGAATATAGTTCATCTACATCAGTCTTTGAGCAGGCAATTTAAGTCTTAGAAATTAATGCGAGAAAAACTCTTTCATTTTTGAAAAGAAGCCTTTTTCATCCGCACTTGGATTAGGCGCAAAATTCTCAGATATCTTCATTTTTTCAAGGACATCTTTTTCTTCATCATTAATCTTCTGAGGCGTCCAAACATTGATATGTACCAGTAAATCGCCATTGCTGTAAGAATTAACAGAAGGAAGACCTTTTCCTTTAAGCCTCAATATTTTACCTGAATGAGTGCCTGGAGCGATTTTTATTTTCGCCTTTCCTGTGATTGTTGGAACTTCATAGTTTTCTCCCAGCACGGCATCTGCAAAATTGAGGTATAAATCATAATGTAAATTTGATCCGTCTCGAGTTAATACTTCGTGCGGAATTTCTTCGATTAGGACGATTAGATCACCAGCAGGTCCGTTCATCGGTCCATCGTTTCCTTTACCTCGAACACTCAGCTGCATTCCTTCCTCAACACCCGCAGGAATTTCGATCGGAATTACAACTTCTTTTCTCTCTAAGCCGTCAGGCATTACACCTGGTTTGGAGGTTTTCACTTGCTTCCCAGTTCCCTGACAAGTTGGACATGCACTTGCAGTCTGCATTTGTCCTAGGAATGTTTGGGTTACTCTCATCACTCTACCGGACCCTCCACAGGTGCTGCAATTAGAATATTCTATGCCTTCAGCATGAACTAACTTATTTACCTTGATTTTTTTCTCGGTTCCGTTAGCAATTTCTTCTAGCGTAAGCTTCACTCGAACACGAAGGTTTGATCCACGTCTCATTCGGGCTTGTCCTCCTTGGCTTTGACCTCCGCCAAATCCAAAAGCTCCACCAAAAATATCTCCGAAGTTTTCGAAAATATCTTCCATGTTCATGCCTTGTCCGCCATAGCCTCCTTGACCTCCCATACCGGCATGGCCAAAACGATCATATTTGGCACGCTTGTCATCATTGCTGAGAATTTCATAGGCTTCAGCGGCTTCTTTAAAGTTTTCTTCTGCTGCGTTATCTCCAGGGTTTTTATCTGGGTGATACTTAATTGCAAGCTTGCGATAGGCTTTCTTAATCTCGTCCTTCGATGAACTTTTTGAAACGCCTAAAATTTCGTAATAATCTCTTTTGGCCATAAATTTCTTAGTTTCCTACTACCACCTTTGGATGACGTATAATCTTGTCGTTTAACTCGTATCCTTTCTCTACTACATCAATGACAATTCCTTTTTGGGCTTTATCTTCAACTGGAACCTGCGCAATCGCCTCATGAATGTCAGCATCAAAAATTTGCCCCATTGAATCAAAAGATTTTAAGCCTTTTCCCTCAAGAATCTTAGAAAGTTTGTTCTGCAATAATGAAAACCCCTCCTTTACGGCTGTTATATCTTCAGCAGTTTCATTGGACTGAATGGCTCTTTCAAAATCGTCTAAAATTGTAAGCATCTCTTTCATGAGATCAGCACTTGCAGTACCTATTAGATCTATACGTTCTTTTGCTGTTCTTCTTCTGAAGTTTTCGAATTCAGCGTAAAGCCTGAGATACTTATTTTTTTCTTCCAACACTTCATTTTCCAATTTTTGAATTGGATCTATTCCCTCAGCCGCTCCAAACTCCTTGTTGGAAATTTCTTCAGCTGATTCTTCTGTGTTCTCAAGCTCTTCCTGATTATCCTTTAGTTCTTGTTCTTTTTCGCTCATTTCAATAAAATTTACGGACGATAAGGCCATAACAAATGTTTTGCCATAGCTTTCATTAAGACATTATGTCAGCATAATAAGATTAGATGGTGTAAAGTGTCAGCTAGAGGCTTTTTATAAGTTTGTCGAGCTGAAGATCAATTTGGTTTCCGCGAAGATTTTTAGCAATTACAATCCCATTGCCATCGATTAAAAAGCTGCTGGGAATAGATCCAACGCCATACAATTGTGCGGCCTCACTTCTCCATTTTTTCAAATCACTAACGTGGTACTTCCAAATCAGTCCATCCTGCTTGATCGCTTGGGCCCAAGCTCCTTGATTATTGTCAAGAGAAACGCTAAATACTTCGAAACCTTTTGCCTCTTTGAATTTGGCTTTGTTGTACTTTTTATATGCTCGAACCACATTTGGGTTTTCTCTTCTGCATGGGCCGCACCACGATGCCCAAAAATCAATAAGGACAACCTGACCTTTAAGAGAGGAAAGTTTCATTTCTTTACCATCAAGTCCAGGTTGCGAAATCTCAGGTGCTTTATCTCCAATTTTAACACCTTTTGATTGTTTTGAATCGAGGGTAGGGGCGATTGAGTTTAAGTCAGAAGATAGAGTAATAATTGAAATCAGAGTAAGTATGATAATTCGCATGCTGATGATTTTAACCTTCGTTTCTTACAATATTCGCACCAATTGCGTTAAGACGTTTATCAATATTTTGGTATCCCCTATCAATTTGCTCAATATTTCGAATGATGCTTGTGCCTTCAGCCGAAAGTGCAGCTATTAATAATGAAACCCCCGCCCGAATATCTGGGGAAGTCATTTGAATTCCTCGAAGTCTATTTGCTCTTCCATGACCAATCACAGTCGCTCTGTGCGGGTCACAAAGTATAATCTGAGCCCCCATGTCAATCAGTTTGTCAACAAAGAATAATCGGCTTTCAAACATTTTTTGGTGAATGAGAACACTGCCTTTAGCTTGCGTTGCTGCAACTAAAACGATACTTAAAAGGTCAGGCGTGAATCCTGGCCATGGCGCATCAGCGATCGTCATGATCGAGCCATCTATAAAAGATTCTATCTCATAGGCTTCTTGTTCTGGAATTAATAGGTCGTCACCTTGCAGTTCCATTTTGATTCCCAGCTTTTTAAATACGTCTGGAATCATACCGAGATGCTCATATCCAACATTCTTTAAAAGAATTTCAGATTGAGTCATTGCCGCCAAACCTATAAAGCTTCCAACTTCGATCATATCTGGCAGAACTCTGTGCTTGCAGCCACCCATTTCAGACACACCTTCAATAATTATTAAGTTAGACCCAATGCCAGAGACATTAGCCCCCATAGCATTCATCATTTTACATAGCTGTTGAATGTAGGGTTCGCATGCGGCATTGTAAATACTTGTTTTGCCCTCGGCTAAAACAGCAGCCATGATCACGTTCGCAGTTCCGGTTACACTTGCTTCATCTAAAAGCATGAACGTGCCTTTTAATTTCTTCGCCTCTGCTTTATAAAAGTGGGTTTTTGCATCATATGAGAAAGTTGCTCCCAGTTTTTCAAAACCAATAAAATGTGTGTCTAATCTGCGTCTTCCAATTTTATCTCCGCCAGGTTTCGGGATATAGCCTTTACCGAAACGACCTAGAAGTGGCCCAACAATCATTATTGATCCACGAAGGCTTGACCCTTTAGAATGGAACTCCTTTGAGGTTAAATAATCAAGGTCAATTTCATCTGCTTGAAAGATGTAATGTCCTGCTCCTTTTTTTTGAATCTTAACGCCTAGTGAACCTAATAAATCAATCAATTTGTTAACATCCACGATATCCGGGATATTCTCAATTTCTACTTTTTCTGGCGTAAGAAGAGTAGCACAGAGAATTTGTAAAATTTCGTTTTTGGCTCCTTGAGGAGTAAGCTCTCCTTTTAGTTTTCTGCCTCCTTCAATTTGAAATGACCCCATTGTAATTTTACTTTTTCCATTTGCGCTTAGAGCGCGATTTACTTGATGATTTGCTTGAGTTTCTTGGTTGACTTCCTAAGATATCATTGGTGTGCTGAAACCTAAAATTATCATTCAATTTGAGCAATCCACCTGACATCTCTTTTAGTTGGTCAATAATCATTTCTTCGTTCACTGAGTCTCTATTGTAATTCAGATAACTACGCTTCATGAGATGCGCTATGAGCTGCGTTAAAGCTTGCTGCTCGTCTTTATCTTCAATTGCTTTCGCCACTTCTATCAGGTTTTCAATGGATTTCCCATAGTGACGATATTTGAAGTCTCCTTTTGGATATTCAATCTTTTCAGCTTGAATATTTACTGCTGGCTCTGGCTTTGGATATGGACTATCAACATCCAACTGGAATTTTGACATTATATACAAATCATCCCATAATTTATTGATCAGTTCGTCATTGCCTTTGTAAGAAGGATTCATGACGGTCATTAGTTGGATAATTGCTTGAGCGGCTTTGTTTCTTTCCTCCCTATCCTCGATGGACATTGTATGTTCCACCATTTCTTGAACGTATCTTCCGTATTCGCCCAGTGCTAGCGGTTTTCGTTGCGTATTGTATTCCATTTGTTGTGTATCTCGCTTCCTATTTTAGGATTTGAAGCTTGGCAAATTTGAGCAAAAGTTGCTTCTTACCAATGTTTTGAAATTCTACAGTAGCTTTTCTATTGGGTATTTCGCCTTCTAATCCGGTGATTTCACCCTTTCCAAAACGGTCGTGACTTACTCTTGTGCCCACTTTTAATTGATTCATTTCCTCAACGGTGATAGAGCTTCCAGAGGACTGTGAAGGCTTCACAAGCTTCTTGCGAACCGCGTGGTTCACAAGGGCATAATTCTTTTTTGAAATTAGTTCTCGTTTCTCAATTTTTTTAATTGTTGGTGATTCGATGAGATTTTGACTAATTTCTGAAATAAATCTGCTCGGTTCATTATATTGCATATTGCCATATTTGAACCTAGTCGCTGCGAATGAAAGTGTTGCCTTTTTTTCTGCTCTTGTGAGGGCAACATAAAACAGCCTTCTCTCTTCTTCAAGATCACTTCTTGAACTTACACTTAATTGTGATGGGAAAAGGTCTTCTTCAAGACCAGCTATGAAAACATAAGGAAACTCTAGTCCTTTTGCGGAGTGAATCGTCATCATTGACACTTTAGGACTTTCGTCATCCTTATTGTCTTTAATGTCAGTATCCGTCAGCAATGAAACCTCTTCAAGAAACACACTTAATGAACGTGGGTTTTCAGAATCTTTTTCTTCTTCACTCAAATCAATTTCGGTGAATTCTTTAATAGCCGAAAGAAGTTCTTGAACATTCTCATAACGGCTTATTCCTTCTGGTGTTCGATCCGAATAAAATTCCTTAAGGATGCCTGTAGCGGACGCAATGTGTTGTGCTGTTTCGTAGGCATCTTTTTCTAACGATAGGTTTTGAAAGCTTTTAATAAGGTGCGCAAATTCGAGAATTCTATTCTTAGTAGCTGCATTTATTGGCAAATGGGCATCATTAACATTGTTGACTATAGCCAAGGGGGATTTCCCTTCTTCAGAAGCCGCCATCATAATCTTGCTTTCGGTTGTTTTGCCAATGCCTCTTGCTGGATAGTTTAAGACTCTTTTAAAAGCCTCTTCATCATTGGGGTTTGAACAAAGCTTGAAATAGGCAAGCAAATCTTTGATTTCTTTCCGCTGGTAAAAGCTTAAACCCCCATAGATTCTATATTTAATATTTTTCCTTCTCAGTGCTTCTTCAAGTGCTCTTGATTGGGCATTAGTTCTATATAGAATTGCAAAGTCATCTTCACTGGCATTCTCGTTGTCTTTAATATCAAGAATTTCGCTTGCTATGAACGTTCCTTCCTCCGATTCGCTCAGACATTTAATGAGTTTAATAGAGTCCCCATCTTGATTTGCCGTCCAAACGTCTTTCTTTAATTGTTCTTTATTATTATCAATGACCTGATTTGCTGCCGCAACGATAGTTTTGGTAGAGCGATAATTTTGTTCAAGCTTAAAAACCGCTACATCAGGATAAAGACTTTTGAATTGAAGTATATTCTGAATGTTGGCTCCTCGGAAAGCATAAATACTTTGTGCATCATCACCAACTACGCATATGTTTTCATGACGCGCAGCAAGCATCTTTAATATGTTGCTTTGAGCGAAGTTTGTATCTTGAAACTCGTCTACTAGGATGTACTTGAACTTATCTTGATACTTTAATAAGACATCTGAATGATTTTTTAATAGGATGTTTGTTTTGTAGAGCAAGTCATCGAAATCCATTGCACTTGCTTTGAAGCATCTTTTCTCGTAGGTTCCATATATTTTTCCGAGTAAAGGTTTTTTAGCTTGGAGGTCGTCATTATAAATTATTGTGTCATTTTGATACTCTGTCCCACTAATTAATCCATTCTTAGCAGACGAAATTCTCCGTTGGACAAGTTGTGGTTTATACACCTTGTCATCTAAGTTCATTTCTTTAATGATTGTTCTAATCAAACTTTTAGAATCATCGCTGTCGTAAATAGTGAAGTTGCTTGGATAGCCAATTTTCTCAGCTTCGTATCGAAGAATTTTAGCGAAAACAGAGTGAAATGTACCCATCCAAAGGGCTTTAGAATTTCCCTCGCCTACAAGTTGACTAATTCTGTTTTTCATTTCTCTTGCTGCTTTATTGGTAAAAGTTAGCGAGAGAATGTTGTATGGATCAGCCCCTGTATCTATAAGGTGGGCGATTCTATAGGTTAAAACACGGGTTTTCCCGGAACCCGCGCCAGCCAAAACCATAACTGGCCCATCAATATGAGTTGCTGCGTTCCTTTGAACGTCATTGAGCTGATCTAAATAGGACATTAAAACAAGTTAAAATGGTAAAGTGATGTCCAAAGTTACCTTTCATTAGGATGAAGATGGTTGAAAAGGCACTTCAATTTTATCAACAACGGAAAAAAAATGATCTCCAGATCCCTTACTAACAAACAGATTTCTTGTTTTCAACACTAAGATTTGATGGGTGATTGAAAAAAATAATCAGCCCCACATTGTGAATAAGATTTAATCACGTACCTTTGCGCCCCCTTTTTTAATGGGGAAATAGTGTCTTTAATGCTCAGAAAATAGATATATAGCGAATGCCAACGATATCACAATTAGTAAGAAAAGGTCGACAGACTACGAAGAAAACCAGCAAATCTGCTGCGTTGACTTCATGTCCACAAAGACGAGGGGTTTGTGTGCGGGTTTACACCACTACTCCTAAAAAGCCTAATTCAGCTATGCGTAAAGTAGCGAGAGTAAGGTTAACTAATCAGAATGAGGTGAATGCCTACATTCCTGGAGAAGGTCACAATTTACAAGAACACTCTATTGTGTTAGTAAGAGGCGGTCGAGTAAAGGATTTACCTGGTGTTAGATATCATGTTGTGCGCGGTGCACTGGACACGGCAGGTGTTGAGGGAAGAAAACAAAGACGTTCAAAATATGGCGCTAAGCGTCCAAAGAAATAATTCTCGGAAATGAGAAAAGGAAAAGCTAAAGATCGAATCATTGTTCCAGACCCACGCTACAAAAGCGAATTGGTTTCAAAGTTTGTGAACAACCTTATGCAGGATGGCAAAAAGAGTACTGCGTATACCATATTCTATGAAGCAATGGATCGCATTGAACAAAAAGGGTTCGAAGACCCATTAGAAACGTGGACGAAAGGTTTGGAAAATGTTACTCCTCAAGTGGAGGTTAGAAGCCGAAGAGTTGGAGGTGCTACTTTTCAAATTCCTCAAGAAATTAGAAATTCACGAAAGTTAAGTCAAGGTATGAAATGGTTGATTCAGTACTCCACCAAAAGAAATGGTAAGAGTATGGGCGAGAAATTAGCCGATGAATCAATTGCTGCTTTCAAAGAAGAAGGCGCTGCCTTCAAGAAAAAAGAAGATACTCACAGAATGGCTGAAGCTAATAAGGCTTTTGCACACTATAGATTTTAATTTGGTTACGCTGAATTGACATGGCAAGAAGAGATTTAACATATACGAGAAACATTGGTATCGCTGCTCACATTGATGCAGGTAAAACCACTACGACAGAGCGTATCCTTTATTATGGCGGTGTAAGTCATAAAATTGGTGAGGTGCACGATGGTGCTGCTACCATGGACTGGATGGAGCAAGAGCAAGAGAGGGGTATTACAATTACTTCTGCGGCTACAACACTGAATTGGAATTATCGCGGTGACCAGTATCACGTAAACATTATTGACACACCAGGACACGTTGACTTTACAGTTGAGGTGAATCGTTCACTTCGTGTTTTAGATGGTTTAGTCTTTTTGTTTAGTGCGGTTGATGGTGTTGAGCCTCAATCTGAAACTAACTGGAGATTGGCAAATAACTATAACGTTCCAAGAATTGGTTTCGTTAATAAGATGGATCGTCAAGGTTCTGATTTCTTGAATGTATGCCGTCAAGTAAAAGAAATGTTAGGCAGTCACGCTCTTCCTCTTCAAATTCCAATTGGAAATGAAGAGAATTTCAAAGGAGTAGTTGATTTGATCAATTTTAAGGGTATTGTTTGGAATGAAGAAGATCAAGGTATGACGTTCAGTGAAGTTGAAATTCCTGCGGATATCATTGATGAAGCAAGAGAATATCGAGAGAAGTTGTTGGAAGCAGTTGCTGAATTCAACGACACATTGATGGAAAAATATTTTGAGGATCCGGAGTCTTTGACTGAACGTGAGATTTTAGATGCATTGAGAGCAGCTACTATTTCAGGTAAAGTTGTTCCAATGATGTGTGGTTCGGCATTCAAAAACAAGGGTGTTCAAGCAATGCTTGACATGGTGATGGAAATTCTTCCTTCTCCTATGGATACAGAAGCCATTGTTGGTGTGAACCCTAAAACTGATAAAGAAGAGAAGAGAAAGCCATCAATGGATGAGCCTTTTGCTGCTTTGGCATTCAAAATTGCAACAGATCCTTTCGTTGGACGTCTTTGTTTCACGAGAGCATATTCAGGTAAATTGGACGCTGGTTCATATGTATTGAATACGCGATCAGGAAATAAAGAACGTATTTCTCGCATTTTCCAAATGCACGCTAATAAGCAAAATCAAATTCCTCAACTAGCTTGTGGAGATATCGCTGCATTAGTAGGATTTAAAGATATTAAGACTGGGGATACTCTTTGTGATGAAAAGCATCCAATTGTACTTGAGTCTATGGATTTCCCGGAACCAGTTATTGGTGTTGCTATTGAGCCTAAAACTCAGGCTGACGTTGATAAGTTGGGTATGGCATTAGCTAAGTTGGCTGAAGAAGATCCAACTTTCAAAGTGAAAACTGACGAAGAAACAGGTCAAACAGTTATTAGTGGAATGGGTGAGCTTCACCTTGACATAATCGTTGACCGTTTGAGAAGAGAATTTAAGGTGGAGGCTAATCAAGGTGCTCCTCAAGTAAACTACAAAGAGTCTATTACAGGTACTACTCAGCATCGTGAGGTGTTCAAGAAGCAATCTGGTGGACGTGGTAAATTTGCTGATATTTCAATAACCATCGAACCAGGAGATGCTGAAAAGCCGGGTCTTATTTTTGAAAGTAAGGTTAAAGGTGGCAACGTCCCTAAAGAATTTATTCCTTCAATTGAAAAAGGATTCAAGGAGGCAATGAAGAATGGTGTTCTAGCTGGTTATCAAGTCGATAATCTTAAAGTGACATTATTAGATGGTTCCTTCCATGCAGTTGACTCTGATCAATTGTCTTTTGAGCTTGCCGCTAAAATGGCGTATAGAAATGCTATTCCTTCCTGTAATCCTGTAATACTAGAGCCTATCATGAAGCTTGAAGCGTTGACCCCTGAAGAAAATATGGGTGATATCGTAGGTGACTTGAACAGACGAAGAGGAATGGTTGAAGGAATGGGTGATAGAGCTGGTGCTAAAGTGATAAAAGCTAAAGTTCCATTGTCAGAAATGTTTGGATATGTGACTCAGTTGAGAACAATGTCATCAGGTCGTGCGACATCGACTATGGAATTCTCTCATTACGCTGAGTGCCCTAAGAATATTGCTGAAGCGGTAATCGCAGAAGTGAAAGGTAATTTACAAAAAGCATAATAGTAAGGAAAGAATGGCGCAACGAATCAGAATCAAATTAAAGTCCTACGATCACAACTTAGTTGACAAGTCAGCTGAGAAGATCGTGAAGACAGTGAAGACTACCGGAGCTGTTGTAAGTGGACCGATTCCTCTGCCCACGCAAAAGCAGATTTATACGGTACTCAGATCGCCTCACGTAAATAAGAAAGCACGTGAGCAGTTTCAATTATCCAGCTACAAGCGGTTGATGGATATTTATAGTAGTTCATCAAAAACTATTGATGCGCTTATGGGCCTAGAGCTTCCAAGTGGTGTTGATGTTGAAATTAAAGTGTAATCGCTATAAAAGCATAGAGTTATGTTAGGAATAATTGGAAAGAAAGTTGGAATGACCAGCGTTTTTAGCGAGGATGGTAAGAACATTCCATGTACTGTGATTGAAGCAGGGCCGTGTGTTATTACGCAGGTTAAGACGGATGAAACAGATGGCTACACTGCTTGTCAGTTAGCTTTTGAAGATATTTCAGAGAAGCATTTAACAAAGGGTCAATTAGGTCATTTTGCTAAGGCTGATACTACACCGAAGCGAAAGATAATGGAGTTTCGGGATTGGTCAGGAGAGCAAAAAATTGGTGAGTCTGTAGACGTTTCAATTTTTGAAGAAGGTGAGTTCGTTGACGTTGTTGGAACTTCAAAAGGAAAAGGTTTTCAAGGAGTTGTAAAAAGACACGGCTTTGCTGGTGTTGGTGATGCAACTCACGGACAGCACAACAGATTGAGAGCTCCAGGTTCTATTGGCGCTTGTTCTACTCCATCTAGAGTATTCAAAGGAATGCGAATGGCTGGAAGAATGGGAGGTGATCGAGTTAAGATGATCAACCTTCAGATAATTAAGATTTTGGCAGATAAGAATGTGGTTTTGGTTAAGGGAGCTGTTCCTGGAACTAAAGGTTCATACGTTATAATTGAGAAATAATGGAATTAGCAATACTTAATACAGCAGGCAAAGAGACCGGTAAAAAGGTCAAGCTAGAAAAGGATGTTTTTGGTGTAGAGCCAAATGAGCATTCTATCTACCTAGATGTGAAGTTATACTTGGCTAATCAACGTCAAGGAACTCACAAGTCGAAGCAAAGAGCTGAGGTTTCTTATTCTACTAGAAAAATTAAGCGTCAAAAGGGAACAGGTACAGCGAGAGCAGGAAGTATTAAGAGTCCTGTCTTTAGAGGTGGTGGTCGTGCATTTGGTCCAGAGCCAAGAGACTACGGTTTTAAATTGAATAAAAAAGTAAAGAGATTGGCTCGTATGTCGGCTCTTTCATTAAAGGCTCAAAATAAGAACGTTCGAGTTCTTGAAGACCTTGCAATGGAAGCTCCTAAAACAAAAGAGTTTGTTTCATTAATAAAGAATCTTGAGTTGGTGGGCAATAAAGCATTGTTCGTTACTGCAGATGTAAACTCAAACGTAGTATTGAGTGCTAGAAACATCAGCAAAGCGAAGGTTGTAACAGCTGCAAACCTTAACACTTATGATATTATGAATGCTAATGTTTTAGTGTTCTGTGAAAGTGCTCTAGGTAAGATCAACGAAGTTTTAAGTAAATAGACATGAGCGTACTAATTAAGCCACTGATCACGGAGAAAATGACTGAGTTGAGCGAGAAGCGCAACCAGTATGGTTTCATCGTTAATCGTAAAGCTAACAAGATTGAAATCCGCAAGGCGATTGAAGGACAGTACAATGTTTCTGTTACTTCTATAAATACTATGATTTACGCAGGTAAGTCTAAGAAGAGATTCACAAAGTCTGCAGTTTTAGACGGCAGAACGAATCACTTCAAGAAAGCAATCGTAACTGTTGCTGATGGAGATGTAATTGATTTCTACGCAAACATTTAAGAACTGAGGAGAAATGGCAGTAAGAAAGTTAAACCCAACGACACCAGGACAGCGGCACAAGGTCCTTAGTAAATTCGAAGTAGTCACAACTGACACTCCGGAGAGAAGTTTGTTGGCTCCGATTAAGAAGTCAGGCGGTAGAAATAATACCGGAAAGATGACCATGCGTAATCGCGGTGGTGGTCACAAAAGAAGATATCGAGTTGTCGATTTTAAAAGAGATAAGCATGATGTTTCAGCCTCAGTAAAGACTGTGGAATATGATCCAAACAGAAATGCTCGTATTGCTCTTTTGGAATATGCTGATGGCGAAAAGAGATACATTATTGCACCAACAGGAATTCAGGTTGGTCAGCAAGTTGTAAGTGGTGAAACTGCAGCTCCTGAAATTGGAAATGCACTTTACCTGAAAACAATTCCTTTAGGAACAATTGTTCATAATATTGAGTTAAGCCCACGTCAAGGTGGTAAGATGGCAAGAAGTGCTGGTACTTACGGTCAGTTGACCGCTAAGGAAGGGAAATATGCTGTAATCAAATTGCCTAGTGGTGAAGTGAGAATGGTGTTGTTGACTTGTATGGCAACCATCGGAACGGTTTCAAACTCTGATCACTCTCTTGAAAGAAGCGGTAAAGCTGGTAAGAGCAGATGGTTGGGTAGAAGACCACGTGTGAGAGGTGTCGCGATGAACCCTGTTGACCACCCAATGGGAGGTGGTGAAGGTCGTTCATCAGGAGGTCATCCAAGATCAAGAAAGGGTCTTCCGTCAAAGGGTTATAAGACGAGGTCTAAGACTAAGTTTTCGAATAAGTTTATCGTAGAGAAAAGAAAGAAATAATTAAGGCATGAGTAGATCGCTTAAAAAACCGCCATTCGTTCACTACAAACTCCAAAAAAGAGTTGATGATTCACAAGCTGCTAGTAAGAAGAGTGTGATCAAAACTTGGAGTAGAGCATCGATGATCACACCAGATTTTGTTGGTTTGACGATCGCAGTGCATAATGGTAATAAATTCATTCCTGTATTTGTTACAGAGAACATGGTTGGGCATAAGCTAGGAGAATTTGCTCCTACAAGGAACTTCCGTGGTCATTCTGGCGGCAAAAAAGGTAAAAAGTAATAAGTCATGGGGAGTCGAAAGTCTAATATGGCCAATAACATACGCGAAGAGCGCAAATCGCAATATATGGCGAGCCTTCGTAATTGTCCTTCATCACCACGTAAGATGCGTTTAGTAGCTGATTTGGTGAGAGGGATGGATGTTACTAAGGCGTCAGCAGTATTACAATTCACTAAGAAGCACGCAGCACGTGACCTAGAGAAGCTTTTAAGATCTGCTATCTCGAACTTCGAGCAGAAGTCGGGAGAGCGTTGGGAAGAAGCTGATTTGTTCATCAAAGAAATTTCTGTGGATGGTGGTCGTATGCTTAAGAGAATTCAGCCTGCTCCGCAAGGTAGAGCCTTCAGAGTGCGCAAGCGTTCAAACCACGTGACTTTGGTTTTAGGATCTGCAAGTGCAACAATTCCTAGTAAGAGAGAGACTTCAAAAGAAACAAAAGAAATAGTAGCTTAATGGGACAGAAAACAAATCCAATCGGCAATAGACTAGGTTTCATCCGCGGATGGGATTCTCAGTGGTATGGTGGAAAGAAATTCGCTGACAAGTTGGTCGAGGACCACAAGATCCGTGAGTATGTATATGCCCGTTTGAAGAACGCCAGTGTTTCTCACATTGTTATTTCAAGAACATTAAAACTTGTTTCAGTTACAATTAACACTGCTCGCCCAGGAATTATTATTGGTAAGGGTGGACAAGAGGTTGATAAGCTTAAAGAAGAACTTAAGAAGCTTACTAAGAAAGAGGTTCAAATCAACATTTATGAGATTAAGCGTCCAGAGCTTGATGCGAAACTTGTTGCTGATTCAATCGCAAGACAGATTGAAGGAAGAATCTCTTTTAGAAGAGCAACAAAAATGTCTATTGCTTCTACCATGCGAATGGGGGCTGAAGGAATAAAGGTTATGGTCAGCGGAAGATTGAATGGTGCTGAGATGGCTAGAACAGAACAATATAAAGACGGAAGAACTCCACTTCACACGTTTAGAGCTGAAATAGATTATGCTTTAGCTGAAGCCCAAACTACTTATGGTAAGATTGGTATCAAGGTTTGGATTTGTAAAGGTGAAGTTTATGGTAAGAGAGATCTTACTACAACGGTTGGTTCCGGAACACCTAATAAAGGTGGAGGTGGTGGAGGAAATTCCAACAAGCCTTCTGGACCAAGAGGCGGAGGAAGAAGGAAGTCTAATTCATAAAATGATTTGAGAGATGTTATCACCAAGAAAAACTAAATATCGTAAGCAACAAAAGGGCCGCATTAAGGGCAACGCTCAAAGAGGTAACCAATTGGCTTTTGGAACTTTTGGTATCAAATCATTGGATACTGGGCGATTGACTTCAAGACAAATTGAAGCTGCTCGTATTGCTGTTACACGTTTCATGAAGCGTGAAGGACAGGTTTGGATTCGAATATTTCCAGATACTCCAATAACTAAGAAACCAGCTGAAGTTCGTATGGGTAAAGGAAAAGGTGCTCTTGATCATTGGGCAGCTAAGATTGAACCAGGAAGAGTTCTTTTCGAAATAGAAGGAGTATCCATTGAAGTTGGAAGAGAAGCCCTTAGGTTGGCAGCTCAAAAACTTCCGTTGGTAACGAAGTTTGTTGTAAGAAGAGATTACACTGAAAATAATTAAGAGGCCATGAAGTCATCTGTAATAATAGAAATGACCACTGAAGAAGTTCAGGACGCATTGCTTAACGAAAGAGAAAGCTTAGCAAAGATGAAAATGCAGCATGCAATTTCACCTTTAGAGAACCCAATGGTTCTAAAAGAAAAAAGAAAAGATGTAGCAAGACTTTTGACCGAATTGACTAAAAGGTCTAAAGAAGCTCAACAATAAGATATCATGTCAGAAAGAAATTTAAGAAAAGAGCGAGTTGGTGTGGTTACCAGTAACCTGATGGACAAGTCCATCGTTGTTACAGTGTCTCGTAAAATGAAGCACCCTAAGTACGGTAAGTTCGTTAATGTGTCTAAGAAACTTATGGCACACGATGATAAAAACGAATGTGGAATTGGTGACTCAGTTCGGATCATGGAAATTCGTCCACTCAGCAAGCGGAAGTGTTGGAGATTAGTTGAGATTGTAGAAAAAGCTAAATAAGATTTAAAGATGTTACAGCAGGAGTCACGTATGAAAGTTGCCGATAACAGCGGAGCCAAAGAGGTTCTATGTATTCGGGTACTTGGAGGAACAAAAAGAAGATACGCAAGTATTGGTGATACCGTAGTAGTTTCTGTTAAGGAAGCTATGCCTTCCGGAAATATAAAGAAAGGTGCGGTTAGCCGAGCTGTAGTGGTTCGAACTAGAAAGGAGATTAGACGCAATGATGGGTCTTACATCCGATTTGATGAGAATGCTGTTGTTCTTTTAGGTCAAAGTGGAGAGATGAGAGGAACACGAATCTTTGGCCCTGTCGCTAGAGAGTTGCGTGAAAAACAATTCATGAAAATCGTTTCGTTGGCCCCTGAGGTGCTTTAAATTATAGAAGAAATGCAAAAGAAATTGCACATAAAGAAAGGTGATCAAGTAGTAGTCATTTCCGGAAATGAAAAGGGAAAGGCTGGAAGAATACTTGAAGTAAACCGTGACAAGATGAGAGCTCTCGTAGAGGGATTGAATATGATTTCAATTCACTCAAAGCCAAGTGCTCAAAATCCAGACGGTGGCATCGTAAAAAAAGAAGGCCCTATTCATATTTCGAATTTATTGCATGCTGACCCGAAAGATGGTAAGCCATGTAAAATTGGAAGGAAAATGGATGAAACGGGTGAAAAAGTTAGATATTCTAAAAGATCTGGGGAGGTAATCAAATGAGTGAATACACACCACGACTAAAAAAGCAGTACAACGAAGAGATCGTTGGTGCTTTAAAAGATAAGTTTCAGTATAGCAGCATCATGCAGGTGCCAAGACTGACAAAAATTGTGTTAAACCAAGGACTCGGTGATGCTACTGCAGATAAGAAAGTTATCGAAAGTGCAATTCAGGAAATGGGTTTGATCTCTGGTCAAAAGGCCATAGCTACTATAGCAAAAAAGGACATCTCTAACTTTAAGTTGAGAAAGGGAATGCCTATTGGAGCTAAAGTAACTTTAAGGGGAGATATGATGTATGAATTCCTTGATAGGTTCATTTCTGTGTCCCTTCCAAGAACGAGAGATTTTAGGGGTATCAACCCAAAAGGTTTTGACAAAAGAGGAAATTATAACTTGGGAATTACTGAGCAAATCATATTCCCAGAGATAGATATAGATAAGATCGTTAGAGTTACAGGTATGGACATCACTTTCGTGACTACAGCCAATACTGACGAAGAAGGTTTTGAATTATTAAAAGCATTTGGATTACCATTCAAAAAATAAGTTATGGCAAAGGAATCAATGAAAGCCAGAGAGCGCAAACGTCAACAAATGGTTGATAGATATGCTGAGAAGCGCGCTCAATTAAAAGCAGAAGGAAAGTGGGAAGAATTGCAAAAGCTTCCAAAGAATTCGTCTGCTGTTAGACTTCACAACAGATGTCAATTGACAGGTCGCCCTAGAGGTTACATGCGTCAGTTTGGTATATCAAGAGTGTTGTTTAGAGAAATGGCGAATCAAGGATTGATTCCTGGAGTATCAAAAGCAAGTTGGTAATTCAAGACAGATTTAAAGAAAGAAGAAAAAATGGTTGTTACTGATCCAATAGCAGATTACTTGACAAGGTTGAGAAACGCAATTAGCGCGAATCACCGTGTAGTGGATATTCCTGCATCGAACATTAAGAAAGAGATGACGAAGATTCTCTTTGAAAAAGGATATATCCTCAATTATAAGTTTGAAGAGGAAGGACCTCAAGGAAGTATTAAGATTGCCTTGAAATATGATAAGGTTACTAAGTCTTCAGCCATTAAAGGGTTGAAGAGAATTAGTAAGCCAGGATTACGAAAGTATACTGGTTCTGATAGCTTACCTCGTGTTTTGAATGGTTTAGGTATCGCTATTCTTTCGACATCGAAAGGTTTGATGAGCGATAAAGAAGCGCGTCAAGACAAGGTAGGAGGAGAAGTTTTGTGTTACGTCTATTAAAAGATTGAATAATGTCACGAATTGGAAAAGCACCAATAACAATTCCTTCAGGAGTTGAAGTTAAGATGGATGGAAATACCATTCATGTTAAAGGCTCTAGGGGAGAATTGAAGCAAGAAATGGATAGCTGTATCTCAGTAACTATTGAGGACAATATCATCACCTTTGCAAGAGAAAATGATCATAAAGATCAGAGATCTATGCATGGACTTTATCGTTCGCTGGTAAACAATATGATTGAAGGCGTGTCGAACGGATTTGTCATCAAACAAGAGTTGGTTGGTGTAGGATATAGAGCCGCTGTTCAAGGTCAAAAATTGGAACTGTCTTTAGGATATTCTCATAATGTTCTTTTTGAGATTCCAACGGAAGTTTCTGTAAAGGCAGAACAAGAAAGAGGTAAAAATCCTATTGTGACATTTGAATCACATGACAAGCAATTGATCGGTCAAGTTGCCGCTAAATTGAGATCGTTAAGAAAACCTGAGCCGTACAAAGGAAAAGGTATTCGATTCGTAGGAGAACAGATTAGAAGAAAAGCCGGTAAGTCGGCCGCTAAAAAATAAGTAGTAAGAAATGGCACTTAGCAAATTACAAAGGAGAACGCGAATTAAAAAGCGTATCCGTAAGAATATAACTGGAACGACTGAAACTCCGAGATTAACGGTTTTCAGAAGTAACAAAGAGATCTATGCACAAATCATAAATGATCTCGATGGAAAAACTTTAGTAGCTGCATCATCTTTGGGTGATAAGGCAACAAAGGGGTCTTCTAAGATCGATCAGGCTTCCAAGATTGGAAAGAAGATAGCAGAGGTGGCTGCGGCTGCTGGTGTGAATGAAGTAGTATTTGATCGTAATGGCTATTTGTATCATGGACGTGTTAAGGCATTAGCCGAAGCAGCGCGTGAGAACGGATTAAAATTCTAAGAGCAACCAACATGGCAAGCGAAAACATAAAAAGAGTAAAGTCAAGCGAGATAGAGTTGAAAGACCGTCTTGTTGAAGTGAGAAGAGTAACTAAGGTTACCAAAGGTGGTCGTGCTTTTGGATTCTCAGCAGTAGTTGTAGTTGGTAATGAGAATGGCGTTGTAGGTCACGGTCTTGGAAAGGCCAAAGAAGCTACAAGTGCTATTGAAAAGGCCATCGATGACGCGAAGAAAAACCTTATTAAAGTACCTATTCAAAATGGGACTGTGCCACATGAGCAACTTGGACGTTTCGGAGGTGCATTCATCTTCTTAAAGCCGGCATCTCATGGTACTGGTGTTATTGCAGGAGGTGCGATGCGTGCAGTTTTGGAGAGTGTAGGTGTTACTGATGTTTTAGCCAAGTCTAAGGGTTCTTCAAATCCTGCGAACGTGGTAAAAGCAACTATTGAGGCTTTGACTCAATTGCGCGATGCCAACACAATCGCTCGTCAGAGAGGTGTTAATCTTGATACTGTTTACAACGGATAAGAAAGTATGGAAAAGTTTAAATTGACATTGGTTCGTTCGATAATTAAGAGACCGGGAGCTCAGAAGGCTACTATTGCCGCTTTGGGTCTTAAAAGAATGAATTCCACTGTAGAAGTTGTGGGAACTCCACAGATCATGGGAATGATTAAGAAAGTGAACCATTTATTAAAAGTAGAGGACGTTAAATAATCCACAATTATGGACTTAAGTAATTTAAAACCTGCAAAAGGCTCTGTAAAGAAGAACAACAAGCGACTAGGTCGTGGAGAAGGTTCTGGCAGCGGAGGAACAGCTTCTCGTGGTCATAAAGGTGCCAAATCAAGAAGTGGTTACTCAAAAAAGGTTGGATTTGAAGGAGGCCAGATGCCACTTCAGAGACGTGTTCCTAAGTTTGGATTTAAGAACCCAAATCGCAAGGAGTTTCACGGTATCAATCTCGATACTCTTCAGGCTCTTGCAGATCAGCACAAAACAAACGAGATTAACACTGAATTTCTAGTTGGAAAGTCAATCGTTGGAAAAAATGATTTGATCAAGATTTTAGGAAGAGGTGAATTGAATGCTAAGCTTTCAGTTGAAGCTCATGCATTTTCTAAGACAGCTAAAGAAGCAATTGAAACAAAAGGTGGATCTGCAAAGATCATAGAATAAATATGAAAAGATTTATAGAAACACTTCAGAACATTTGGAAGATCGAAGATCTTAGGGTAAGAATTTTAAATACCCTTGGCTTCCTGTTGATCTATCGCTTGGGTGCCTTTGTGGTATTGCCAGGTGTTGATCCTGCTGTTTTGGGGGATGTTAATGGTGAGGCTTCTGGTATAGCAGCTTTACTTAACATATTTGCTGGTGGTGCATTTTCAAGAGCGTCTGTTTTTGCTCTTGGTATTATGCCCTACATCTCTGCTTCGATTGTGATGCAACTTATGGGAATTGCTGTTCCAGCGATCCAGAAGATGCAGCGTGAGGGGGAGAGTGGAAGAAGAAAAATCAACCAGTATACTCGTTTCTTGACAATTGGTATTACAGCTTTTCAAGCTCCAAGTTATATTTCTACACAAATACCAGCCCAAGCTGTTGCGGGAGGTACAACCACCTTTTGGTGGATCAGTACCATAGTTCTTTTGATCACGGGTACTGTATTCGTCATGTGGTTAGGAGAGAAAATTACCGATAAAGGGATTGGAAATGGTATATCAATGATCATTATGATTGGAATTATTGCCCAGCTTCCTAGTTCTTTCTTCTTCGAAATTGAGCAAAGAACAAGTGCTGGTGGATTCGTAATGTTATTGATCGAACTAGTTTTCCTATTACTTGTAACAATTGCTACTGTAGCTCTGGTGCAAGGAACCCGGAGGATACCGGTGAATTTTGCGAAAAAAGTTGTAGGCAATAAGCAATATGGCGGGGTGCGACAGTATATTCCTTTAAAAGTGAACGCTGCCGGTGTTATGCCAATCATCTTTGCTCAGGCTTTAATGTTTCTTCCAATTACATTGGTTGGATTCACTAGTTCTGATGCTGCTACGGGCTTTGCATCTGCATTCGCGGACATTACAGGGTTTTGGTACAACTTTACTTTTTTCATCTTAATTATAGCATTTACATACTTCTATACTGCGATTACGGTTAATCCAAATCAGATGGCAGAAGACCTAAAAAGAAACGGAGGTTTCATCCCAGGAGTGAAGCCAGGTAAGAAAACTTCAGAGTTTTTGGATAATGTTCTTTCAAGAATTACACTTCCGGGGTCTATATTCTTAGGAATTGTTGCAATTTTGCCAGCTTTTGCGATGATCGCAGGAGTGTCGACAGGATTTGCTTACTTCTTCGGAGGTACTTCACTTCTAATCATGGTGGGTGTTATCTTAGATACACTTCAGCAGATAGAAAGTCATTTGTTAATGAGACATTATGACGGATTAATGAAATCCGGAAAAATAAAAGGCCGCTCTTCCTCCGCTTTTGGAATGGCAGGCTAAGTAATATAGATATGTTGATAGGAAAAAGCGAAGAAGAAATTGAGTTAGTAAGAGAGAGTTCTTTACTTGTTGGAAAAACTTTAGCAGAAGTAGCTTCCTTGGTTAGACCAGGGGTTACTCCTTTAGAATTGGATAAGCGAGCTTATGAGTTCATTCATGATCACGGTGCAGTGCCGGGCTTTTTGAACTATAATGGCTTCCCTAATAGTTTATGCATTTCTAAGAATGAAGCTGTAGTTCATGGTATTCCTGATAAAAAGGAAGTTGTAGATGGAGACATCTTGTCTGTGGATTGTGGAGTTCTTATGAATGGATACTTCGGTGACTCTGCCTACACATTTAAAGTAGGTGAAGTTTCAAAGGAGGTTGATGATTTGCTCGAAACCACTAAAAGGAGTTTGAAACTTGGAATTGAGCAAGCAGTTGCTGGTAATCGCGTTGGCGATATCGGTTATGCTGTTCAATTAGAAGCGGAAAGAAATGGTTACGGTGTAGTGAGAGAGTTGGTAGGACATGGTCTTGGTAAGAAATTACATGAAGCACCTGAAGTGCCGAACTTTGGTAAGAGAGGAAGAGGACCTGTATTGGTTGATGGTTTGATTATTGCAATCGAACCGATGATTAATTTAGGGAGAAAGGAAGTTTCTCAATTGAGAGATGGGTGGACAATTGTAACTGCTGATAGGAAGCCTTCAGCACATTATGAGCACACCATAGTAGTTAGAAAAGGAAAGGCAGAGGTTCTTTCGACATTTGAGTTTATTGAAGAAAAATTAAGAATAGAAGCATAAAAGAAACATGGCAAAACAAGCGTCCATAGAACAAGACGGAACTATTACAGAAGCGTTATCTAATGCAATGTTTCGTGTAGAACTTGAAAATGGTCACGTTATAACTGCTCATATTTCTGGCAAAATGCGAATGCATTATATTAAAATATTACCTGGAGATAAGGTTAAGGTGGAAATGTCACCGTATGATTTGTCGAAAGGAAGAATTACATACAGATACAAATAATAGGCTGGATCATGAAAATAAGAGCATCCGTAAAAAAGAGGTCTGCTGATGACAAAATCGTCAAGAGGAAAGGACGTGTTTATGTCATCAATAAGAAGAATCCGAAACACAAACAAAGACAAGGATAAAATTTAAGATATGGCTCGTATAGCAGGTATAGATCTACCAAGAAATAAGAGAGGCGAAATTGGACTTACCTACATCTTTGGTGTAGGACGTTCAAAAGCTCAAGAGATTTTGACAAAATCAGGCATTGATTGGAGTAAAAAGGTCAGTGAATGGAATGATGATGAATTAGCTCTAGTGAGAGAATACATCAATCAAAATATCAAGGTAGAAGGTGCGCTTCGTTCAGAGGTCCAGCTGAACATAAAGCGCTTAATGGATATTGGTTGTTATAGAGGTGTTCGTCATAGAGTTGGCTTGCCACTTCGTGGTCAGCGCACCAAGAATAACAGCCGTACTCGAAAAGGTAAAAGAAAAACTGTTGCGAACAAGAAGAAGGCAACTAAGTAATAACTAACTAGAACACGTTTTCCATGGCGAAGACTCAGACAAAAAAGAAGAAAGTAAAAGTAGACGCGTTAGGAGAAGCACACATCCACGCATCATTCAACAACATTATTGTTTCGTTGACAAATGCTAGTGGTGATGTGATCTCTTGGTCATCTGCGGGAAAGATGGGTTTCCGGGGTTCCAAGAAGAACACTCCTTATGCTGCACAAATGTGCGCTCAAGACTGTGCTAAAGTAGCACATGAATCGGGCCTACGTAAAGTTAAAGTATACGTCAAAGGACCTGGTTCAGGTCGTGAAAGCGCTATCCGAAGTATCTCAAATATGGGTATAGAGGTGACCGAGATCAATGACGTAACTCCGCTGCCGCACAACGGTTGCAGACCATCAAAAAGAAGAAGAGTTTAATAACTAGAAGAAATGGCAAGATACACAGGACCCAAGTCTAAAATCGCAAGGAAGTTCCGCGATCCAATTTTCGGACCGGACAAGGCTCTGGAACGTAAAAATTACGGACCAGGAATGCATGGGCCAAATAAGCGAAGGAATAAGCAGTCTGAATATGCAGTGCAGCTTCAGGAAAAGCAAAAGGCTAAGTATACTTATGGCATTCTAGAGCGTCAATTTTCTAATCTTTTTGCTGAGGCTTCTAGAAGAAAAGGCACTACTGGTGAAAACCTTTTAATTTTATGCGAATCAAGATTGGACAACACAGTTTTTCGTTTAGGCATAGCTCCTACGAGAAGTGGTGGTCGTCAGTTGGTCTCGCACAGACACATCACTGTGAACGGTGATATTGTAAACATTCCATCCTACCACTTAAGACCAGGTGACGTAGTTGCAGTAAGAGAGAAGTCAAAGTCTCTTGAGGCAGTCACAAATTCTGTAAGTGCTGGGTCAGTTAAAAACTATTCATGGCTTGATTTTGATAAGGTCGTTTTGTCAGGAACATTTATTGTTGCTCCTACAAGAGATCAAATCCCGGAAAATATCCGCGAGCAGTTGATAGTTGAATTGTATTCTAAATAATTAATTAATTCATTGTATCCGAGCAAAAATGTTTGAAGGCGCTCTTCTTCAAGCAACTCAAACGAAGACACTCAGATTCAATTAAAACTGAAGAAAAATAATATGGCAATTTTAGATTTTCAAAGACCAGATAAGGTCATAATGATTCAGGCAGACGACTTCAAAGGTCAGTTTGAATTCCGTCCTTTAGAACCAGGCTATGGTATCACCATTGGGAATGCCCTAAGGAGAATTTTGTTGTCGTCTTTAGAAGGATTCGCAATTACTGCAATCCGTATTGAAGGAGTTGATCACGAATTCAGTACTCTTAAAGGAGTTATCGAAGACGTTACTGAAATTGTTCTTAACCTTAAAGAAGTTCGCTTTAAGCAACAAATTAAAGAGGAAGATACTGAGAAGGTTCGCATTAAGGTTAGTGGTCAAGATAAGTTCACTGCTGGAGATATAGGTAAGTTTACCACATCTTTCCAAGTGTTGAACCCTGATCACGTGATTTGTCACATGGATGAGTCAGTTAATTTCGAAATGGAAGTTACAATAGGAAAAGGACGTGGATATGTCCCTTCTGAAGAGAACAAGACAGCTAATGCCGCGCTTGGAACAATCTTTTTGGATTCTGTTTTCACTCCAATTCGTAACGTACGCTACACGATCGAAAACTATCGTGTTGAGCAAAAAACTGATTACGAAAAGTTGATTTTTGACATCGATTCTGATGGTTCAATCCATCCAAAAGAAGCGTTGAAGGAAGCAGCCAAGATTTTGATTCATCACTTCATGCTTTTCAGTGATGAGCGTATTACGCTTGATCAAGTTGAAAAGAAGGCTGAAGAAGAATTAGATGAAAACACGCTTCATATGCGTCAATTACTTAAGACTAAATTGGTAGACATGGACCTGTCAGTTCGTGCACTTAATTGTCTAAAGGCTGCTGACGTTGAAACGCTTGGAGATCTTGTAACATTCGAAAAGAATGATCTGCTTAAGTTTAGAAATTTTGGTAAGAAGTCTCTTACTGAATTGGAAGACTTAGTTCAGATTAAAGGTCTGCACTTCGGAATGAACGTGTCGAAATATTTGTTAGAAAAGGAATAAGAACGCTTGATACTTGAGCAATGAGAAATCGTAATAAAATCAATCAATTAGGTAGAACTTCTTCGCATCGTGAGGCGTTGATGATGAACCTAGCCAACGCCTTAATTACGCACAAGCGTATTAGTACTACGTTGGCAAAAGCTAAAGCTCTACGTGGGTATGTCGAACCTTTGATTACTAAATCAAAGAATGATACTACACACTCTAGAAGACTAGTTTTTAGTCAACTTCAAAGTAAGGAGGCGGTAACTGAATTATTCAGAGAAGTAGCCCCAAAGATTGCTGAGCGTCCAGGAGGTTATACACGTATTATAAAGACAGGTTTCCGTTCAGGTGACTCTGCTGAAATGTGTATGATTGAATTGGTTGATTTCAACGAGATCTATACAACGGAGTCTAAACCTGAAGCCAAGAAAACTAGAAGATCTAGAAGAGGAACAGGCACAGCAGCTCCAAAGACCGAGACTAAGGCGGCTCCAAAAGCTGAATCAGCTCCAATCGTTGAAGATGCTGTTGAAGTGAAAGATGCTGTTGAAGAGAGTAAGGATGAAGAATCAAAAGCTCCTGAAACAGAATCAAAAGCTGATAGCGAAGAGAAAAAAGAAGATGACAAGTAATTGATGTTTCAAACTTGTTGAAAATTTAAAGAGGATAGGTGCAACCTATCCTCTTTTTTTTGCCTAAAAATTGACAATATTGCTGTATGAAATATAAAGAGGGACAATCTGCTGTTATCTTGCTCGAAGATGGCACTCATTATTGGGGAAAGGCAGCGGGTTTAATTGGAACGACAACTGGTGAGATAGCTTTCAATACGGGGATGACGGGTTATCAGGAAATATTTACTGACCCATCATATTTTGGTCAAATACTATTAATGACAACATCTCATATCGGAAACTATGGAATTCATGATGAAGAAGTAGAGTCTGATTCCATTAAGATTGCAGGTTTGGTCTGTAAGAAGTTTTCGCAAATATTTTCTAGAGTAGCTTCTGATGAATCTATTCAAGCCTATTTTGAGCGTCAGAATCTTGCAGGGATTTCGGATGTAGATACTCGTGCGCTGGTTCGTCATGTCAGAGATAAAGGTGCGATGAATGCTATTATTTCAAGTGAGATATTGGATTTAGAGGAATTGAAAGCCAAGCTAGCCAAAGTTCCAAGTATGGAAGGTTTGGAGCTGTCATCTAAAGTTTGTACTAAGGAGGTTTTTGAGTTTGGTGATCCAAACTCTGATTTTAAAGTATCGGTCATTGACTTTGGTGTGAAAACAAATATTTTAAGATGTCTAAGTGAATGTGGTTGTTACTTGAAAGTATATCCGATGGATGCAAGTGCTCAAGAAATTACTTCATGGAACCCAGATGGAATTATGCTTAGTAATGGCCCCGGAGATCCTTCTGCTATGAATGCCTCTGTGAAACTTATCCAGGACCTGCTAGAAATAAATATTCCTATGTTCGGAATCTGTTTAGGTCATCAACTGCTTTCTATTGCTGCTGGCTTAACTACTTATAAAATGCATAATGGTCACCGTGGAATTAATCATCCCATTTTGAACATTGCAACAGGGAAATGTGAAATCACTTCTCAAAATCATGGATTTGTAGTAGATAGAAAGGTCGCTGAACAAAGAGATGACATTGAAATTACGCATGTTCATTTGAATGATGATACGCTCGCAGGAATACGTCTTAAGAATAAAAACGCTTTCTCTGTTCAATATCATCCTGAATCATCTGCAGGTCCTCATGATTCGAGATATCTTTTTGATGATTTTGTAGAAATGATTAGAAGCGTAAAACACCAAACTATTGAAGCATAAGCCATGAGCTATATCTCACAAATCCTCGCACGTGAAATTTTGGATTCTCGAGGAAATCCTACTGTTGAAGTGGATGTAATATTGGAAACAGGAATTATTGGAACCGCAGCAGTTCCTTCTGGCGCCTCTACGGGCATACATGAGGCGGTAGAGCTAAGAGATGGTGATTCAGCAAGGTATATGGGTAAGGGGGTTTTAAAAGCGGTTCAAAACGTACGTGAAGTCCTTGCCAAAGAATTGACAGGCGCTTTTGCTTCTAGTCAAGGAGCCATAGATCAACTGATGATTTCTCTAGATGCTACTCCAAATAAAGCAAACCTTGGTGCAAATGCTATTCTGGCAGTTTCTATGGCCATTGCCAAAGCTGCAGCACAAGATCATGGAATGCCTCTCTATAGATATATAGGAGGCGTGAACGCAAATCTGCTTCCGATTCCCATGATGAACATTTTGAACGGTGGCGCCCATGCAGACAATAAGATAGACTTTCAGGAATTTATGATCATGCCTATAGGTGCGGATCAGTTCAGTGAATCTTTAAGAATGGGAACTGAAGTATTTCATCATTTGAAAAAAGTATTGCAGAAAGACGGGTTTTCTACGAACGTAGGAGATGAAGGAGGTTTTGCCCCTAACCTAGAAAGCAATCAGCAAGCGATTGAATATGTGCTTCGTGCAATTGAATCTGCAGGATATAAGCCAGGGGAGGATATTTTGATTACCATGGATGCAGCGAGCAGTGAATATTTTGATGAAAAGAAGAATCGCTATATATTCAAGAAAAGTTCTGGAAAGGAATTGGAACCAGAGGCCATGGTTGAGTTCTGGAAAGATTGGTCTGCTAAGTATCCGATAGTTTCGATAGAAGACGGCATGGCTGAAGATGATTGGTCTGGATGGAAGAAATTGACGGAAGAAATAGGTGAAAAAGTGCAATTGGTAGGAGATGACTTGTTTGTTACGAATACTGAAAGACTTCAAAGAGGAATAGATGAAGGGATTGCGAATTCGATTTTAATAAAAGTGAATCAAATTGGGACTCTCACTGAAACAATTGATGCCGTTTCTTTGGCTCATTTGAATTCATATACATCTGTCATGAGTCACAGAAGTGGTGAAACAGAAGATACTACGATTGCAGATTTGGCTGTTGCTCTTTCAACAGGGCAAATAAAAACTGGGTCTGCTTCAAGAAGCGATCGTATTGCAAAGTATAATCGATTACTTCGTATTGAGGAAGAGCTAGGCTCGAGTGCTCGATTCAATGGACGTAATTTCAAGTTCGCATAATAAAGCCTTGTTTGTAAATGACGGGTTTGCGTATTACTTTCGTGACCCTTCGATGTGAGGGAGATTTAGAATAACAAGAAAAAAGAGAGAAGATGTCAGATTTTGCAGAATTACACTTTGAAGGAGAAGTTTATAAGCTTCCAGTAGTAGAGGGAACCGAGAATGAAAAAGCATTGGATATATCCAAGTTGAGAGGCCAGTCAGGATTAATCACAATTGATCCTGGATATAAGAATACGGGTTCAACCGAAAGTGCAATAACATTTCTTGATGGTGAAAAAGGGATTCTGCGTTATAGAGGTTACCCAATTGAGCAGTTGGCAGAAAAATCTTCATTTCTTGAAGTAGCTTTTCTGATTATCTATGGTGAGTTACCCAATGCTGAAGAGTTGAAAAAGTGGGAGACTGAGATCACATATCATACTTTAATCCATGAAGATTTCAAGGTGTTATTAGAGGGCTTTCCATCTAATGCTCATCCGATGGGAGTACTTTCTTCTTGTGTTACAGCTTTAACCGCTTTTTATCCAGATTCATTAGATCCAGTTCGTTCTAAAGATGAAGTAAGAATTAGTATTGTCCGATTAATGGCGAAGCTTCCAACACTTGCTTCTTGGGCTTACAAGAATGAAATCGGGCAACCATTGCTATATCCAAAGAATAGTATGGATTACGCTAGTAACTTCCTTAGAATGATGTTTGCTACGCCAGCGGAGGATTTTGATCCAGACCCAGTTGTAGTGAATGCCTTGAATACTCTGTTAATCTTGCATGCTGATCACGAGCAGAATTGTTCTACAAGCACTGTTCGTATAGTAGGATCTTCTCACGCAAGTTTATATGCATCTGTTTCGGCAGGAATAAACGCTTTATGGGGGCCACTTCATGGAGGAGCGAATCAAGCAGTTATTGAAATGCTAGAAGCCATTAAGTCTGATGGTGGTGATGCAGACAAATATTTGGCTAAGGCAAAAGATAAAGATGATCCATTCAGACTAATGGGATTCGGACATCGTGTTTACAAGAACTTTGATCCAAGAGCAAGAATCATAAAGAAAGCAGCAGATGATGTTCTTGGTAAACTCGGAGTAAATGACCCTATTCTTGAAATTGCCAAGAAATTGGAAGAGTCAGCTTTGAGTGATCCATATTTCGTGGAGCGAAAACTATACCCAAATGTCGATTTCTATTCAGGAATTATTTACCGTGCATTGAGAATACCAACCAATATGTTTACTGTGATGTTCGCGCTGGGAAGACTTCCTGGATGGATTGGTCAATGGAAAGAAATGCGAGAAAATAATGAGCCAATTGGTCGTCCTCGTCAAGTATATACAGGTGAAAATGAGAGAGATTACACGGACGTTTCCAAACGATAAAGAAATAGTCAGAAATTTATAGAGAATTAATGCTCCAGTAAAACTGGAGCATTTTTTTTGCCTACTCGCATATGTTACTTCAAAAAAAAAGCACCATGTTTCCATGAGGCTTTCTTTATGCTAGGTCTTAAAAGTTCAATTAAGCAACAATTGCTTTTTGAGTTAAGGCTTTTATTTTCTCAACTTCTTCTTGAGCAAGCTCTGCGTCTACCAAGATACGCCCACTGTGCTCGTCAGTTATGATTTTCTTTCGGGCAGCAATATCAAGCTGTCTTTGCGGTGGGATCTTGATGAAAGAACCTCCAGAAGAACCTCTTTCAACCGGAACTACAGCAAGACCATTTTTAACGCTTCCTCTAATTCTATTGTAAGCAATCACAAGTCTCTCTTCGATGCTTTCTGAAGCCTCAGTTGAGGCCGAAACAAGAGCTTTTTCTTCTTTTTCAGTTTCTTTAATGATACTGTCTAATTCGGATTTCTTGTGATCAAGATCTTTATTACGCTCATTAAGATTAAGCTGAGCAGCGTCCATTACTTCTTTCTTTTGGATAATCAGCGCTTCAAATTCTTTCATGCGTTTCTCAGAAAGCTGAATCTCCAACGTCTGATATTCAATCTCTTTTGAAAGGGAATCAAATTCTCTATTGTTACGAACATTTTTTTGCTGCTCTTCATACTTCTTGATCAAATCACTTGACTCAAGGATTGCATTTTTACGCTCTGAAACTTTCGATTCCAAGCTCTCCAATTCAGTTTGAAGATTGTTCGAGCGCGTTTGCAAACCTTCAATTTCATCTTGAAGATCCTCAACCTCCAATGGAAGCTCACCTCTAACCGTTCTGATTTTATCAATTGCAGCGTCAATCAACTGAAGGCGGTATAATGCCCTTAGTTTCTCTTCTACTGTTACGTCCTTCGCGCTTTTCTTTGTCGCCATAAATTATGAAATGAAATAGTGTACAGGGTTTGTTTTTACTCCTGACAAAAGGACGGCAAATGTATGAAATTTTTTCTCTAGTAATCGTTTCAATAATTCAGGGGTAAACTGCTCACTTTCAAAGTGTCCGATATCCATAATGAGAATTTTGTTTTCTGCGTCAAAAAACTCGTGGTATTTAAAGTCTCCTGTAATGAATGCGTCTGCTTTTTTAATCATCGCTTTATTCAATAGAAAACTGCCCGCGCCTCCGCAAAAAGCTACAGTTTTAATGGGCTTTCCGAGCAATTTTGTATGTCGAATTAACGAGAGATTGAAAACAGTTGAAGCTTGCTCTAAAAATTCATTTTCTGATATAGCCTCTTTTAACTCTCCAATCATTCCTGAGCCAACTCGTGAATGCTCATTTTCCAATGCAACAATATCATATGCTGCTTCTTCGTACGGGTGTGATTCTTTTAATACTGAAATAACAGATCTCTTTAAGTGCTTCGGAAATATTATTTCAATCCTCATCTCATTTTCTTGGTGAAGCGAGCCTTTTTCACCGACATAGGGCTTGGCCTCATCGCCTGCTAAAAAAGTTCCGTATCCATCTGCATTAAAACTGCAATTACTATAGGCGCCAATATCGCCTGCCCCAACTTCGAATAATGCATTTCGCACTTTTTCAGCTGAATTCGATGGCACATAGGTGTGGAGCTTATAAAGGATATCTTCTTTTGGAGCCAGGATTTTTAGATTTTCAAGACCAAGCTTTTCTCCGATTATCCGGTTAACACCAACCC